>Ga0181612_103153_pt1 | contig 29683 bp, 15 predicted proteins | sample HoacroProtozoa21_FD_119630 | JGI IMG/M metagenome (GOLD analysis project Ga0181612, IMG submission 119630) | Hoatzin crop microbial communities from Cojedes, Venezuel. Combined Assembly of Gp0051906, Gp0051904, Gp0051908 | reverse complement strand
CTTGTTGAACTTCATGCGGTTCACGCAGGCCCACCTCTCCAGCCTGCCCAGGTCCCTCTGGATGGCATCCCTTCCCTCCGTATCGCATTCACGTGTTTTTGTGGCAAGACACGATTTTATCTGGGACTGAATTAATTGTATTTCATGTTCGTACTCCATATCTATGGATTAAAAGCAAGGGTCGTGGTGCACCCAGCCACGTGTGTGGCTCTGGAGCCCTGCGAAAGTCCCCGAGAAAACTCATCAGCCCAAATGTTTCCGCAGTCATGGTGTTGTGTCCGATGCTTAACCGCAGTTCAGCCATGCTGTTGTCCACCGTGCATCGGTAAGGGACATGTTGGCCAGCCCCATCTTAATAATTATCTACAACTGCTTCTCTGAAGTTAATGAGATGCCTCATTAACTTTTGAAGGTCTTGGAGATTAACCTGTCAGTGGTTTGATCACTTCTGTCATGGTTTAGGATGAATGCTATGTCCGCATCTTTGTATTTCTTCCAGCCATAGGGAGCATGTGTGTAATGTGCACCTTTAGATCCACAAAACGGTTATCTTTCTGCTTTCCAAATATGATTGTGGGAGCCACTATGTTAAATACACCACCTCAAGAAAACAAAGGGCCTTGTGTGAAAAGCACTGGAAGTGATAAAAAATTTCAAGTGACAGTTCAGATTATGGCAATGCTATTGATTGCTGAATCACATTGTTCAAGACAGAGACGCGAGTTCCAGTGCCACAAGCTGTAAATAACTTTCTGGATATATTTCTAGCTCTCAATTCCCTCATCTTGGATTTAGTGGCAAAACTTCTTGGCCCAAGTTTTCTTTACTAAATCACAGGTTCCCATTTTTTTATGCTGCATGTGTGAAGACCCAAGCCTACATTTTCCTTCTTTTATGAAGAAATAGATGTCTATGCTGAGGGATGCACACCGAGCATACTGATCAGAGCATATTCAGAGGAAAGTCTTTCAGAAACTTTCTCTGGGTATCCTGGATGCTCAGCATTGTGAATTGTTTGTTGCATAATGGCAATAAAGTTGCATGCAAGAAGCCACTGTGGTGTCGCTCCATAATTGGTCACATCTTTTATGTTATTGGGAAACAAGGTTAAACAGTTGTATTGTTCCTGGGTTCTTTTTAGCTGCTTCACTTTTCCTATGAGCCTGTGCTAACAAGTCAATAAATAATCCTATAACAGTGGGGAAGGGGATTTTATTTGCAGTGCAGTCTCCAATAATAATCTAATAAATCTGTGTCCAGAGGTGAGCAGACATGCCAAGTAATTACAAAGTTATTGAAACTTTCGGCATTAGATTATTTCTGGGTAAACTGGTCCCTAAATCTAGATGGTTTGGGAAGACCAGAGCCTAGCGAGTGATGTGAAATGGATTTTGAGGGGCCAGATGAGGGTTTTAGAGCTCCTGAGATAATAAAATAATCTTGGGATTTGTAAGAAAGTACTGGAAAGCACGAGGGCACGTCTCGTGCCACCTTCACAGCTGCAATTCTGCAAGTGTAAATGCTGTTGAGGCTGGTACCGGAGCGGGCACGCCGGGGCCGGGATTGATCCCAGGCGCCTGCTCTCCCCAGGGAAGCGTAATCTGGCCCTTCCCTTCTCTGGTTGGTACGGAAATAACAGAGTTTATTTATTCCCCTGGACTTTGTGCTCCCATGTTGCTGGAATGTGATGTTTCCATGGAAACACACTGAGATGCCGCGGACCTGTGTGCTCAAGCCAGACAGCATCAGGAGATACATGTTGCGGGGGGCTGAGCTCTCCCAGGGAGAGAGGTGCGAGCTGCAATAGACACTGGCCCTTGAGCGATGAATTTTCCTTGCATTTATACATCAGCAGTTAAATAGTGCAAGCCTTGAGAAATACTGATTGCCTCGAATAAATGTCTAGGTGGGAAGGCAAGACAGATGCCTTTCTTGGAAGACCATGACAGACAGCACAATAATAAAATCTCTCTAAAGATAATAAAATCTCTCTAAAGATAATAAAATCTCTCTAAAAAGAGCTGCTCCTGTGCTGTATTTCTTTCTTCTAGGACTCTAAAACTATCCCATAAATGGTGCCTGCATCCTCTGAGATTCAGTTATAGTGTCACGGGCTCCTAATTCCTATTTAGCCACTTTCTACAGGGTTCAGAAGAAAGGAAACATTTAAATAGTAGGTATATAATTAAATAGGTGGTTTGGGCCCCTTAGAAACCGATTGAATCTTGGTGAAGTCAGTAGAAATTTCAGGTGATGTAAGCGAGCTTTGGAGCAGATTGTTGCCCACATTAAACCGTGAAATGAGCTGTTGTGAAATGAGACAGTGTCACGTCTGCCTGATTTTGGTCATCTTGGTTAGCCACTTGTATCATCAGGGGAGCTCCTGGGGAGCAGTTACAAGCCGTTCAGTTGGAAGCATGGACGTCTGCACTCTGAAAAATAATAGTTTGGTCCAGCTCAAGGTCCGTGTGGCGCAGAGGTCTTCTGTTTAGGGAAAAAGCAGTGGCAGGTTGTATAGAGGAGAGAATGTTACAAGCAGAGCATAGCAATGTCCGTGGGACACATTAAAAGTCCTCCTCATCAGAGGCAGCAGCTGGACTCAACTTTCTTAATGCCATCAGCAAAATAAACAGAGGAGCAATTTGGGTTGAGGATGAGAGAGGCAAATTATTTCCCAGGCAGCTGTTGTGGTCCCTGTACCAGGTGCAGAGCTTTTATTTTACATGTTATTTTTGCAGTAAACATGTGAATCATCTGCCTGAATGGAGCCCAGTCTCTTTGCGTCTCGAAGGGGACGTCTCATTTTGTCTGCGTGAAGTATTGCCGGCTCATTTTGTGCAAAACTTTTGAGAACTGGTGAACAGAAAGTCTCCTGTTGTCTTCTTTGGTCACAGCACCATGTTGGGCGGGGTGTACACAAGCTGGACCTTAACAGACTTGACTTTATACCGACAGCAAGTGTGACTGGAAAAACAAAGGCAATTTGTCTCCTTGCTTCCTGGTTTCCAACGGTTTATTGGTTTTTCTTTTCTTCTGCTTTTTCCTCTTTGAACCTGCAGGTTAAAAATGGCTGCAGAAGAGAAATGGGAAAGCTGGGCTTCAAAACAGCATAGTGGGCATGAACAGGGAGGTGAAAAAGAACCATGTGTGTTTCTGGGCCAGCGGCTGGGTGAACCAGGAAGATTTGCTTACGCGGCACTTTGTGGGATATCCCTGGCATGGCTGTTCCCCGAAAAAGAGCAAAGGTACTACCCGGGGTAGCAAGGGGCGAGCAAAGGAGGTGGCTTTTGGGTAGCAGCTCAGATGGAGCTGGTATCAGAGTCTGTGTGGGGTCTTCTGAGGAAGATCCTTTTGACCTTAGGTATTTTCTTAATTGTATTGACTTTCTCTTTTACACCTTTAAGACTTTTGTACTTCAGCACCAATTGCATCCTTAATAATGCAGACTTCAAAAGCCTGTATTGAAGAAAGGTCTAGCTTCACTCAGATTGCTTGTTTGTTTAGCCAGCTTGTGTAGCAACTCGACTTCTGCTGACTTCTTAAGATGCTTTGATTTTTGTGTGAACAACATCTGAGAGCAGAGACCCTCCAAGTTTACAAAAATAGCCAGTTACAGAGCCTGAACTGCTGCTGTTGCCTTACAGCTCCTTCAGGAATGAATTCATTGAGGACTTTGTGAAATGGCTGGACCTGCCCGCTGCTGTCTTACCCGCCATGACAGCATTTGCTAGTGGCTTAGGAGGTGAGGGCACAGAAGCTTTTGCCCAGATTTTGCTGAAGGATCCCATCTTGAAAGAAAATCCAGCTGTCATTACCCAGGTCAGTTCATTTGCTCCCCTTGCCCTTGTTTGCTTTTGCAGAAGAGATTTGTCATATGTGTCTGTTTGCAACTGAAGTTCTGTTTGTACAGTCAGGGCAGTAAAATCAATATTTCTAATATGCATATATTTCTGAGCAGCTGTGTGGGTGTCTGGCAGTCTCTCTATCCATAAACAGCTCACAGAAGCGATGAACACGAGGCATGGTTACTGTCTGTTTAATTAATGGCTTGTGTCTTTGATGCTTTCACTCTGCAGAACAGAGAACGGTCAATCTTTTTACTTTGACTGTATTATTGCAGTGATTTTGTATTAATGCAGTGGTTTTGATTCATATATGCGTTCTACAGATTTTGGTGAAACACTGAACATGATACACCTGGTTTTAATTTGTTTAAAAGCCCCTTCACCATACCTGTAATACACAACACCTCTACATATATGCTCCAAATAGCACAATTTCTGGACTCTATTTTCCAGAGTCAGCTTTGGCTGGGAGGAAATAAGTTATTGTGACTTTATTTTCTTTCACTGAGAAAGTCTTAGTGAGACTGGGACTACTCTGTAATGTTCTGATGTAAAAGCTGATGTAGAGATAAAAGAGGCGAAGCATTTTGGTGGTGTTCGCCTTTGCTGCAGAGGCTCAGCTGGGGAAGATATCTCCTCATCCAGCCACAGGTTATGCCATGCAGGGTGAAGAGCACGGTAGGCTGCTGCTGATGCCACGCGTAACGTGGCCACTGTCACCTCGCACCCTGCGCTTATGCTGTACACAAGGAAACAGTGAGACATCCTGCGTGCCGAGAGTTCTCTGGTATTGAGTAATAGTTATCACACACTCACCTTTAGCAATGGCTCGACAAAAAAGCAAATGTGAGAACACAGCTGCATAAATAAAGATATGATAGGTGTGAACTTTCTTGGTTGTCATGACCAGCTCCCATTATCTCAGCCATCTTTCCATCTCCTAGTCAGTCTGTAAAAGGCCTCAGAGGATCTTCTCCAAACACCCAAATGTTACAATGCCCAAAGTCCTATAACAGTATAAGTACAGCGACAGAGAATCTTAAGCTTAATTAATAAGTTAGGACAGATCTTCTGAAATAAGAGTAGCTGTTTTGATGTTGCTTGCTCAAAATCAATAAATCCACGCTCGGTTCTTTCTGCATTTAGATGGCTTGGTATTTCCCAGGTTGTCTCCCTCATTCTCTCTACGTCAGGATGGATTTTCTCGATTTAGGCAAGTCCTCCTGCGTTGCTGCTGAATTTATTGAGGGTGAAATTTTGGTGAAATCTAGCTTGTGCTTGCTCCAAGCTTATGTTGCATGAAGCCTCCACGTGCTTTTACAAAAGTGGCTTTGGGTCCGTGGGAGTGCGTGGTATTTTGCTCTGAGCCAGAGAACTGAGGCAGTTACCACCTGGATTCAGGTGGAATATAGAAGCCGTAGATAACAATTCTTGGATCAGTTGAAAGCAGAGATCAGGTATAGCAATCAGTCTAATGCCACAACATCAGTACCTTACGCAGCCATGTGGATGGGCAAGGTGATTGGTTTTGCCAAAGGAAAGACAGAATTAAAGACTTTTGTAGAGCAAGGCAGCAAAGGCTTGCAAGGTGTCTTTGGGAAAGCATACTGGTGGGTGGGAAACTTCAGTGTATCAAGCTCAGATCAGCTTTTTCCTTCTCACCTGAAAATAAATAAGCTACGGGACAAAGCTTATTGAATTCTTGATGTGTTGCTTTATGGTGCTCTTGTTTCTTTGTATTCAGCTGCTACTGATGCAACATTCACTGTTTATTTAGCAAGTATACACTGCAATTGCTCAGCGTGTTCAGCAGCAGGGTCCTGTTGGCACTAATGCCTACATTTTTGAATGCCTTCCATCTCAAAGGTGCTGAAGGGATGATACATGAGGTCAGGAGATTAGAGCTGAGCTCACCATTGAGTCAACAAAAATTTGGGGATTATGGATTTTTATCTTTGTTTGCATTTGTTGCAGATGACTAACACAGGCAAATGTTGGGTAACCAAATCCTTTAAGGACAGTAGTCATAACACAGTCTGTGAGTATGGTGTGAGAAGGCAGTGCAACAAAAACAGGTGAAGAAAGGATGATAGTTGAGAAAATGTTGGCAGTTCTTATTATGAATCAGTTTTTTTGCTCTGAACATACTGAGGATGCCCATTTTCCTGTGTTTTTCTCCACGTATCCACTGCGATGTGGATTGGATGCTCTCTGTTGTTGAGGAAATGGGTTTTGAACTTGTAGTAATTCATAAAAAGCTGGCAAAGACTCTGAATAAAGATCACTTCCCTTTCTTTGTGAGGTTTCTCAATCATATGGGTGGTAGTCTTGTGCTCAGAGTTCACAGGGAGATTCAAACACCAACTTCAAAATAAGAGTGAAATACAGTAACTGCTGCTTAGAGGAGGAAAACAAACTACTTGTGAACTAATCTAATCAATGCTGATTGGATTCCAGGTGACTGCACAGCAGTGCTTGCAAAGCCTAAACCAACTGGAAGTAGTTGAGTTTCGGTTCTTAGCGATCCTGTTGCAATTAAAAGCACTGTGATCAGACTGGACTTCAAAGTTTGGAGAATCAGGGCTCTAATCCAATAATGGCACAGATGCAATAAAAACAGTGATTCCAGTTTATTTCCTGATTACCTGTATCCATCCCTCACCTTTTGAAATGCACGTACGTAAGTGCTCAGATTTTTAAAAAAGGTTATTTGCTATTAGGTGCCACAGATGATACTGGGCATATTGTACAGGACTTGAGTCAACACCCACGGCCCCCTTTGCAACACACAGGGAGAATTTATTGCCTACAAATGGGCTCTGCACAAACCAGTAACCCTGTTCAAGAGGCTGCTTACATTAGTCCATGGAAAATGATGGCAACAAGGTCACAAGCTTCACCTTATTCTAGATTTCAGGCTCTTCGCTTGGTCAACTTTCTGCTTGGGACTCCCAGCACTGGACCTTCTGCTGGGCTTTGACACCTCTATGCCAACCCTTCCCCACAAAACTGTGGCCAGGGAGGAGGTGATGGTGCCCATGTATCGAATACCTGAGTAGTTATGGCACTGAGGCTTTGGGGAACCTGAGTTACATTCCTCCCTCTGCCTATAGGGATTAATGTCTTAATTATGGGATTGTCTTAATTATGTTCCCACATCCCACCAGCCAGCCTGGGGAACAGTCTGCAGCGTGTGTGCACGCACAGAATACTAATCGTGTCTGGACCTACAAAGAAGCCTTTTTTTTCTGCAGTATGGTGATTAGGGGAACAGAGGAGACCTGATTCAGTGACTAACTTAAATTAAAAGGGTTATTCACACACTGGAGATAGCAAAGCAGGACCTTCCTTTTCTAGGGTGGGCACTCTGGCCATTGGGATGCAGGATGAAGGAGCAGTGATGAGTGCTTTGTGCAGAGCCCAGCCCAACAGATACCTTCTGGAAATCCTTATCCCATTAGGATTTGCAGGACAGGCAAGCAAAAGGCGGCTTCCCTGTGGATGGGAACAGCCATGCAGATATGCAGCAGCAGAGGGGTGTGTGTGAAAATATTAGGCAGCAGTGGAGCGAAGTTTTGGGGCTATACCTGGTGAAAAAGCACCCATAGGTGGGAGTTCAGCTGCCCTAATCCTTTGGTTTCCCTAGTCCTGTGCAAAAGCTCTCTTCTCCTTTATGAAATAGCAGACTCTTCTCATGTTGAAATGGTATTCAGAGTCCAGGCACTTACTTCTGCCTGGATAATATCTACAGTTTGCCCCTCTTCTAGTAGGAGTTGGTTAAGGATGACTTGTTCTCCGTTCTACACTTCTCATGCAGTAGGGAAAAGATTAGAGACATTTTTACAATACAAATTTCGCTTAGGAGCTTATGGGACTAATAATCATAAACTCTTTGGCAGCCTCTTACATCTCTGGCTGCAGGTTTTGTGTTCCCAAAGGGCTGAAGGATTCCCTGTAAAATTCAGCTGCGCTTTATTTGTATGTAGGAGAGGGAAGTAGCTAGACTGAGCTTGTGCTTAGTGTTGTAGCTACATAAAGAACTTAAAATTTGGCCAGTGACAATAAAAGAGGAGAACACAGTAGTAAAACCACTGGCCTCTTTTTACTTGGACTTGTCCATAGAAAACATCTGTTGGATTGATTGTTTTTTCCTATTTTTTCAGTGAAGAGCCAACACAGAAGTCAAGTCTCTCAGTCTTGACAGATGGCCATAAATTCTGAGTTTTCTATTTTTTAGCACTTAATCCAAAAGAACTTCATGCCAGTTCAGCTTTACCACCTAGAGCTGTGAATTCCCAGAATGCCAAAGGAAATAGAGGCCACTAGTCCATTAGAGTAGCGTTCAAACCTGCTACTCATGTTGAAAATAAGAGTGTATATGACTACATAGCGAGCAGCAGGCTTTCGAGTGGTAGGAGGATTAGAGCCCTGTTTCTCCAAACTTTGAAGTAAGATGTGATCACAGTGCTCTCAGTTGCAACGGGATCGCTAATAACCGAAAATATGGGATGCTTCAGCATATATCAAGCATTATCTACTTCTGTCCAGCTGTTTGTACCTGCATATAGGGAATTTTGGACTGGAAGCATCTGGCTTTTCTCTGTGCTGCCTTGCTGAATTGTAGCTTGCTGGCTTCCCATGCTTCTGAACCGACAGGCGGCAGTAATTAAATCATAGTGCGATGGGTTTTCATGCCTCCATTTTGATACCCCCAAGCATACATCATCAGTTTCAACTTTAATATTCTTTTTTTCTTTTTAGGACCTTCTATCCTTCTCTCTTAGAGATGGTAAGTTTGCCTAGCATTTGTTCTTTGTAAGAATAATGTAGATGAGCTTACATCTGATACTTTAAAATGCTCAAAAAGCTCAAGCTACCATCCTGTTTTATCTTAGCTTCCTTTATAGCAAAATTAGCACATGCCCTCCCTGCATCCACTACAGGAACAGCAACTATTACATTAGGAATGATTAATAATACCTGTTAAAAATTGAACAACTGATCACCTCCTTATGTTCACATGCCGTGCATTGGCATGCAAATATATGCGATGGTAGAAAAGTTCTGGAGTTAAATACCTCGAGTGGGGTGTTTTTTCTGCAGCATCTCCATGGGTGCAGGCAACCTCTTCCTTTAGGAAGGCAGTGAAACTGTTAAGAAAATCTCAGCCTAGCAAATTTTCTGCAGATTGCTTATTGCCTAAAAAGAAAAAAAAAAAAATCAGGGAATTAATTCCAGAGTATCTTGTGAAGCCTATTATAAATAAATGTGATTTTACTCGTATATTGTAGTACACATAAAACAATTTTCTGGTTTACAACCCATAACATGGATTAGTCTGATAAAATTAATGAAATAAAGACTGCCTACTGAACAAAATGTTCATTTCTAAAAGAAGCCTGTTGTATATCACTACTTGCGGTTTTTAAATCTCTGTGTTTTAACATGTTCTCACAGGACAGAACTCACTGGTTGCTGATTAGCCTGTTTCACTGCAGAACAAAGTACCATTTTTGTTCTTGTTTTATTTTTAATGGAAAATTGACAAGTCAGTTATTGCAAAACTGCTTATTTTGCTAAGCTGGAATTTAAAAGAAATATATTTTCAGGCCTCACTGACTTACAGCCAAGCTAGCTAAGTAAAAAGCTAAGCTGTGTATTAGCAGACAGGAAGCAAGAAGGCTGCTCATTTAAACACCTGCTTGGACTTGCAAGATATGGCACGTATCGGAGATGAAGTGAAGATAAATACTATATTTATTTCTCAACCGAGCACACATCTTAAAAGTGGCGTCAGTCAAGCCTACCAAAGTAGTTTGGAATCTTGGTAATGATGGTAATAAATAAATAAACTTAACAGATTGCCAAATGCCATATTTGATCTACGTGCAGCGGGTATCAGAAGCATACTTTGTAGTTGGGTCTCGCTGGTATCTTCACCCACCCCTAGAGAAGCAATTGCATTTTTCGTCTCAGAGTGCACCAAGAACCCTTTACAAAAGACTACCATCAGGAAGCAGCAGGTGCTACTGAGAGAAACATATTAAAAAAGCAAGAGTTGGCTCAAATAATTTAAAATCTATTACATTTAAAACGTCTTTTCTTTAAAAACACCTGCCTGTAAGTCCAGGAGTAGTCATGACTCCTGTTATGTGTTGTCTGAGTGCACTGTCCACTCCCGCAATTCCTGTGGTGAAGAATAAATGCAAACAATTGTCAGTGATGCTGCAAGGTGAGCCAGTGTGTAACTGTAAACTCCAGAGCCCCTCTTGTTGCCAACAAGATGAACTGAATAAAGGTTTGGTATGGAGGTGCATTTTTACAAGATACCATATCTTCCACTGGTGCATAGTTGAGGTGTACTGTGTCATGTTACCTATATATATATATGCATATATGTCCAGTTAGGACTGGTCTTGCTGCAGCGTTTCTCTGTTGAGAAGAAAGATGCAGCCTATCCAGAGCCGAAAGGCCTCTGTCACAGAGGATGGAGACCGAAGGGTTTCAGATCTGTTTTCCGCCATGGAGACAATTGCCTGGTGTAGTGACTCTTATTCACAGGATCAGGTTTGCAGGGAAGAAGGATTTTTCCATTTATCCTTCTCTAGATAACAGCAGCTGTCTTCCAGTACCTGGAAGACGAAGAGGGCCTGAGGGAAGGAGCTATGCTTGATGTGACATGGGCCAGTAGCGCAGCTGAGCATGCCACTCGCTGTTTAATCTGGTGCGATGCAGACTGACTGATTTCCTGGGCTTCCCTCTGTTTAAGGGTACTACGATGCTCGAGCGAGGGTGTTGATCTGCCACATCACCTGGCTGCTCAGAATCCCCTTGGAGGAGCTGGAAGTCCTGGAGGAATCTCTGCTTGAGAGCCTGAAGGAACAAAAAGAGGAAGAGTCAGAGTAAGAACGTTTGGGTTGACTACAGGATGAAAAAATACTGTTGGTTCTTGAAAGCTTAGCAGTAATTACTTGTGCCTAAGTGCAGTCTCTGATCATTCCCCCCATGGCTCTTAGCACGATAATTTATGGCTTGATTAGGGTTGCAGAGCTCTCGCAGCACTTTGGCTGCACTGAGGAGCAGGAAAGCTCAGCATTCTTAAAATTAGAGCTGAGACCCAACCTTGCAGGCTGGTAAGGGCTACTTCACACTGAACTCCCGCATCTCCTTGTTGCAGTTGCTTCTCCTAGACTGTAGATTTTGCTTAAATACTTCAGAAAGATCTTGTGTCTCTTATCTTGAGCCAGTATTCTTTAGATAGAACTGCCTCTTACAGAATGTAAATTTCCAGAGCAGATCCTCAGCTGCTGATTTTCTATGGACCTGTCCTTCTCTGTGCCTGTTAAAGAGACAGCTCACTCCTCTTGAAGGGAGATCTCCAAGGGCAACAGTCTGCATCTTGAGATACTTACAGACCTGACTCCTAATTCTGTGTTATAAGATCACCACTTCCCAGATGCGAAACAGCCAAAAAATTGGTACCTACAAGAAATGTAGTACTTGTATGTTCCATGTATCAGGCAGGAATTGTGCGAAGGTTTAGCAATATGTAAGGCAGTAAACATGTCCATAGTCGACTTTCAAGGGAACATTTAATATTTTTATCTGTCAGCTCAGCAAACAGGTTATGAGATTAACCTGAGTGCTAATAAAGGCTTTAATCAATGTCCCTGGCACAGTACAGTTCAGACGTTACGTGGGGTCCAGCATGTGACAGGTATCTTTCAGTTATAGCTTTATATAAACTAAGCTTAACTTTATAGTGCACTGTGAAAAGGGAAAGTCAGAATAATTTCAAAGATCGTGGACTGCTAAACAGGACACCACTTAGCATGCAGGAGCAAGGGTTGGTATTCTTGGGGACTGTTCTGCTGTGGCTGTGGAAACAATCTGAATCCTGGGCCTTTAGCACAGCAAACCACCGAAGCCAAGGGCGCAGTGTCACTTGCAAAGATGATGCTCCAATACCTAATTCCATATCAACTGGCCTGTGGCTCCTGTAGCACAACCCCAAAAGATAGTAATGTGTCTGATAATGGCAAAAGCGACTGGAGAATTACGCTGCACACTTACGAACCTGGCTTTCAAACGTTGCAGCCAGCCCAGTGGGTTTTGTGCTTATCTGGTGTGGTGAAAACCATGGATTTCAGTCTTGTTCTTTGCCCAAGTTGCAGCCACAGAAATAAATACCTATTAGATAAAAGGGAAAAAAAAAATCTTTATAAAGACTGCAGTGTGAACACTCATTATTGCAGCACTAGAACTAGCACAAGGCTGAGATATATGGGGAATCGGTGACCCTTTGTTTTAAAGTTAGGAGACAGTGGGGAAAGGAAGCGGAACATAAACCTGTCACTGCTTTGACCTCACAGACTTCTGGGGCAGGGAATACACTGACATCTGCTTAGGATGCTTCCAGCTTTGACCATCCGCTGCAAGAGGTTTTGGAACAGTAACAACCGAACAGGGCTTTGGCAGCTTCTGCACAGGCGTTTTTTACTGATATTTGTTAACAGAAGGTTTTGCTCTCGCCTTTGCTGCTGTGGGTGTGTTGGCCTGTGGCCCAGAGTGTGCAAGGTTAAATGTACAGTATAGTCATCTATAGAACAATGCTCCAAACACTTAGATCCATTTTACTAGCACCAAACATGTCCTGACTTGCAGGTGTGAACCAATCTTTTGTACACGGTTCTGTAAGAAACTGGAAAACATGACACCAGTTGCTTGCTAATGTGTGCTCCTGGTGCTTTCCATCATTGGAAAATGACCTGTCATTCCACCTATAAAATCTCTCTGCACATAATTTGTGGTTCGGGCAAGAAGCTGCATATCCAAGATCACTGAGGGTAGAGAAGTACCAGAAGTGGCCGTTAATTACCACAGTGGATAAAAAGCCGTCTGGTAATCAAGTGATAATTGTAATGCAGCAGCTGTTAGGAAAGCAACTGTCAAAAGCGGTTGCTAGCAGCTACGGAAGGAAAGCAGTGACAGGTAAAAGTTCTCATGGCAGTAGTTTTACTTACTGCATCTTCAGGCAGGCTTTAGCTGCAAACTATCTTTCTGCCCACATAACTCAAATTGCTCATTATTGCACCCAAAGCCAGGCTAGCCATATTTCAGCTCTCTTGATGTCATTATTTTCAGCCCCAGACAACAGCACAGTGACTATAAAAGCTGACGAACCACTATATAGAACAGAAATTGCTGGATATTGCCAACTTAGGTATTAACAGCCAGACTGCAGCACTCATTTAAAGAACTCCAGGAGCAATGTTTTCCAAAGCCGTGCATCCAGATTGATGACCGCATGCACAAACTATGGCATATGCAAATAGTGGTGTGACCAGGGGCGGTAGAAAGTGAACGTGGTCACATGGAAATTGCTGAAGAGGTGCCATTGCAGGCTGCGCTGTTGTTCTCTGCAGACAGCTACGTTTGCTGCTGCAGAAGGTAACACGGGATGTTTTTGGGAGGATCTCTGTGGACACAAAGTCTCTGTGCCATGCAAGTCAGTCGGAGTTCTGCCACTGACTTCAGCGACGCAGGGATTTCACCCAGTGTGCTTCATTCTCCTCCTGTGGTGTTTTACAAAGCTGCGGATTGTTTGGGACTCATCTAAAACGGTCTTTATCAAAACTACAGTGCGCTTTGGGGGTTCCAGGAAGGATTAGGCAATTATGTGGATAATGAAAATCCACAATTAGGCTAGGATTAAGAGGGAGAATATCCAAGTTTGGAAGCAAGATAAATTCTCATGTTTCAAGGCCCAGATTAACCACTGCGTAAGCAGGCTAGAAGGAACCTTCCTCTGTAAAAATCTCACTCCAGTATCCTCTGTTTCTTGCACTGTCCTCTGAAGTGGGACATATGTAAGAGAGAAACCAAAGAAAGTGGAATGAAGCAAAAAGTAGTGCCTAATAAGTCATATTTGTTCCTTTTAGGCTTATTCACCTGTTTCTGATAAGCTTGTTAAAATGTAGCTTCAATGAACACAGTCAAATGAACTAATGACTGTGTTTAATACCTATTATATTATTATACTGTGATGTGCAATTAGAAAGCAGCTGAATGCTATTGTTGGAAAATAGCTTAATTCCATCTCTTTGTTCTGTTAGCATAAATTACCCCTATTCTTTTTTGTTTCAAACACTTTTTCCTGTTTCCACTTAGCTTTCTTGTGTTTTTTTAAGACACATAAGCAGTATATAGTTATTAAAATGCTTTTGACTTTTTGTTTCTTTTTTTACAAGCTTCAGCCCTATTAGGAAGGGTTTTCCAAGTAAGTAACATCTGTTGGCTTTTGTCAGCAATTAAACCGTTTCAATTTAAATCTGTGGGTTTATGTCCATGCTCATAAATCGGAGTGTGTTGTCACAGTCCACACCTGCATGTTACTTTTTACTGTTCCCGGTAGGGAAATTACAGTGAGGAGAATAAAAGCAGATTCTGATGCAGCAGTGTTATATGTTAGGCTTTTCCGACAGCTTTTGTGCTTCTATTTCCCCCACAGAACTGCAGAAGTATCAAGAAAAAGGAAAGAAAGAAGAAAAAACCTCAAAAGATACCTGCTGATCGGTTTGGCAACCGTTGGGGGCGGAACGGTGATCGGTGAGGCTGCCCTAGGCGTTTTGGAGACCTGCTCCTGAACTGCACGTACAGCACTAGGCGCAGGGCGGGGGGTGTCTGAATGACACGTTCGGCAACAGAAGCCATCATACCTTTAGGACAAGCTGTAATATTAAAATGTTCGCTGCTTTTCTTTGCTAGGCTGGAAGTAGTATGTCACTTCAGATACCAAAAAAACCCACCCCAAACAAACACACAAACAAACAAACAAACAAAAACCCAAGAAAAGAAACCCCAAATCCAAGAAAAGTGTTTTCAGCCACGCAAAAATAAAACTGAAAGAATGAGCTGGGAAAGTTATTCCAGTGTAGCTTCACTGGCTGGGGGAAGTGTTAAACTGCGGTCGTCCCTCTTAAAAAATGTTTCCTCCTCTTTTGCTTTTGTGTTATAGGAGCATCAGATATTCATCTCCGAATTCGGAACCGTGTGAGACTAAATCAGTGTTTCCTAAGCAAATAGGGCATAGCTTACCTCAGTCTACCTCACATTCTTCCTTTGACTTTTAAATTATTCTTTATTTTTACTGAAGTAGTCAAAGAATCTGAGCAGAGATTCAGGGCCTGGGTAAGGTCTCAGAAAGTCCCCTTAGTGTTGATGCAAAAAAGACCATCATTTCTACTCTTTCAGGAGCATTAGCAGTACTCACACAGCATAGGGAAACGACTGCCTGGTTTTTGTAAGTGGCAATAGTTTGGTGATACTACTTGTTGCATCTTCAGGCTTGACGGGGGGTCTTGCTGCCCCTCTGGTTGCTGCGGGAGCTGCCACTATCATTGGAAGTGCTGGAGCAGCTGCTTTAGGTTCGACTGCTGGAATTGCTGTCATGGCATCCCTTTTTGGAGCAGCTGGAGCTGGACTTACTGGTAAGAGAGTGACCGCACGTTTCTCAGCTACTGAGGGACAGGATCATGTCCGCAAATGCAGAGCCAATGACTCAACTCAGCTCTGCAGAGCAAGGGAAGCAACTTAAGGTGTAATCTTACAACTATGAAATTTTTATTTCAATGCTGATTAAGATTCTGTGTATCCCCTGATGACCAAGTAGGAAATTAATATTTGGTATGTGGCTTATGAAGGAAATGAAAGCTTGCTGCTTTGGATTAGAAAGATGCTGGCGTGGAGAGTGGCAGCTGTTAGAGCTGATGTCTGATCTGCAGCAAAAAAGCCTTCTGCTGGGATTCCCTTGGATCAGACAAGCTCAGAAGGGTCATGCTGGCTCCATACCAAGCTCCAAGTAATGCATGGAGTGGCTGAGGATTTTGGAAAGGAAAAAAGCCTTATCCAAATTACCCAAGTAGTTTCTTACGAACTTCTACTGTTAGCAAAGTCTGTCCTTGCTGTGCGATTTCTGAGACTTGTGATTTTGCCTTGCTGTGTGTAGGATACAAGATGAAGAAGCGTGTGGGAGCCATAGAAGAGTTTGAATTCCTCCCACTTACTGAAGGAAAGCAGCTTCATATCACCATAGCAATTACTGGATGGCTGTGCACTGGCAAATATGGTAAGAACAAGATGAGGAAACTGAGAGGAGCCTGGAGAGCCGTATCTCTGCTCCCCTCCAGGCAGTTTTTCTGCTCTCGCAGCACCAGGTCTTCCCCACACTTGCATGCCCTGTTGACTAAAAGAGATCAATTCTCAACATAAGACTTTGTAACCAAAGAGAGAGGGCAGTAAATTGGTAGTGATAGTAGGATTGGTAGTAGTCATAGCAGGGTTGTTTCTGTTAATAAATGCTTTTGAGTTCTGCTAGGAAAGGTCTGTTTGGGGTGGATGATTTCCAGCACTAGTACAAAGTGTCTCACCTATCTCTGAGACTTATGTTTATCCTCCAGCAATTAACAGAAAATAGTGTCTTTTTCTTTCTCGGTATCTGCCAGATAATGAGGTTTATTGGCAAGAAAGTTCTGTCAAGTAAATCGTGTTAAGCACAGCACTCGGGAGGTGAACTTACAGGCAACAACCTTGAAAAGTCTGCAGTGTTTTAGTTTCCAGTGTAGCTTGTCATATAACATATGTCAACTGTCTGCTGATGTGTTCAGCAACCTGACTGAACAGCTGCCAATTTATTCAGAAGCATCATGATTAACATTGGGTATCATTAACGCAGAAGGATGTCTCTGTCCTGTTGCTTGTTAGGTTGCAGCTTGCTGTCAGAGTAAGGTTATTTTCACTTCACAGTACTGCACTTTGGCTTTTCTCATTGTCTCTTTGCCAGGGGTTCAAATCCTTGGGGTTGGAGGGCTCCCAGGCACTGCTGCAAAGACAAGCGTGTCCCTTCAGGAACCTTTTTGTGTCTGTTTGCCCTTAAAAGGGAGTTACAAATGACACACATTCTTCTTCCATAACTAGCAATCTGCTATAATGTTTAAAAAAGCAAAACTAGAACTGTCATCCATTTCCCTCCTCACAGCTGTGTCTGTCTATTTACACACTTGCATGACTCCCTAAAACGCAGGGACTGACGACAGGAGTTTTACAGAATTCGCTGCTTTGGGATTTTTGAGCTCCCAGTAGCTGCCCAGCTGTATGTTCACAAAGCTGACGGGACATTGTGGTGCGGTCTAGCATGGGGCTCTCTCATGACACTTTGGTCAGCAGCTGCCTCGACCTGCCCTGCATGGTTTGGGGAAGGAACAGTGTGGGAAGGGGTTTAGTTAATTAAAATGAAAATTCTGCTCTGCCCTTCAGCATTCATCTGCCATTAATAGCGTTGCCGGGACCCTCCTGGCCACTTAGTACAAGCTACACTACAAACAGGAGAGAGCATGGCTTAAAAATTGTTATTTCAGCCAAAAATTAGACTTGCACAGTGGCAATTATCCATTATCTCTCAAACATCCTGGCACTGCTTTTGATTAGCACCTGGAGGGAAAAAATTAAACTGAAGTAGCTAACTAGGCTAGATGGCAAAGTAAAAATAATTGCAGTCTGGATCTGCAAATGTAGATTCCTTGTTTTCAGACAGGGCCATGACTGCAATCCTTTCCCACTTAACTGAAGTGCTGGGAAGATGCTCTGAGATAGATTTTGACAAGATCTTACATATTTTCCATGCTTCTGGTCCCACTGAACTCAGTCCGTGCAGCCGTTCAGCACTTTGTCTTTCTGAGGACAGGCCCTCCTTTGGTTTATATGAGAAGATGGAGCTGCAGGACTTGGCCTGATGTCTGATGACAGGAGGAATGTCCGTAATACTTCACGACTCTTTGCCAAGCCAGCTAAAGCTGCATGATTATTTACAAAGCCTAAATTTATTGTAAAACAGTGGAAATACGGAGTCTAAATCTCACAGTATTTTTAATTATAATTTCTCATATCACAGTACATTAGTATATTCCGGTGTCCTGCGAGTTCTTTCCTGATACTTTATTGAACTCATCTTGCCAGGAGTCAGCCGTTGTTGTGTTTGCTCTCAACATGAATTCCATCTTTGCAACCTTTCTCAGGGAGCTTCACAGCACCATGGAGCAGCATGTTGCGGTCGAGGGAGCAATATTGTCTGGCCTGGGAATCCAAGTATTTGATGGAGCTTGGCAACGCCTTAGATTCCCTGCTGAATGGTTTTGTGAACATGATGGCTCAAGAAGCCCTAAAATTCACTGTCTTGTCAGGTGAGAGCCTAAATCGTCTCCGATCTGCTTGAGTGGCTCTTGTGCGGTTTGACTGTTGGTGTCTGCTTGAAGGGGCTTTCCGAAACAGGGAAGATTTCTGAGAGGGCATCTCCCTTGGCACTATCGGCACCACCCTGCAGAAGTGGCCAGAGAACCTTCTCTGCCACAACTGTAAATTAGATCTGCTTTCCAGGATTGCTGTGCCTCTGTTCATTGACTCGTTCTTTAAAAATTACAGCTGGAAACACCTTCCTTCACGCGTGACTGTGTTTATTTCTCCATGTCATTACACTGGGTTTTACTGCTTTACATAAACCTTTCAAACATGCAGGTTACATTCATGTATAGCGTCTGTTTGCCTCCGTATCAGAACATCAGATCCTTTCTTATCTTTAGTCTAGCAAAACATTTGTCAGATCAGCTCTTGAGAAAGAAGAACTGGAAATGACAAAAGGTCCTAGGTTTAGCTTTTAACTGCAGTGAACTGTCTTGCTTTTGATGTTTCCTAAGAGCAGCCCAGATTTGTGACTGTGCCGTGCTGTTTGCTTTGTGTGTTGCAGGTATTGTAACGGCCTTGACTTGGCCAGCTTCGCTCTTGACTGTTGCCAGTGTCATTGACAACCCCTGGGGAGTGTGTCTCCACCGGTCTGCTGAAGTAGGCAAACACCTAGCACATATCCTGCTCAGTCGACAGCAGGTAATCGGCTAGAAATTATCCAGGAATCATGTCTGGAAGGGATATGGCCCACGGAGGTTAAGTTTTATAGTCATGCTAATTAACTATCAAGTGGTGTCTTTCCAGGGAGACAAAAATCAATAATAAACTGAAAAATGGAAAAATGCTGCATGAAGGTGACCAGCATGTATCTGGTTCATTGGGGAAAAACAGGAAGTCCCAAGGGGATTGGAGAATTCCTGCTAAGATTCGTTCCATTTAACCTAAAGCTTTTCTAAAGGAAGAACAAGAGATCCAGGTCACAAATGACAAGTGGCTTGACCATGTCACAAAACAGCCAGGCCAGCTCCCCTAGTGGAAATCTGAGAGCGGAAAGTAAAGACAGGCGAAAAGGAAAACAGAATACTGAGTGTTAAAAATATTCACTGATAATGAAGAGGCACTAGCAAAGCAACGTAAGAGGCAGACTGCGCAGCAGGAGAGGCACTGGGAGCCATGTTTGTGCCTACAGAGAGGTGGAATGAGCTGGTACCCGAAAGAAGTGACAGAAGTTATTAAACCTCCCTTGCAAAGGCTTGCAAAAGACATTTCTGCCCCCTAAAAGCCTGACATTGTTTGCTGGGCTGTCACTGGCATGGAGGGAGGCTGCTTTCTGCTGGCCACGTGTTCGTCTCACAGGCACGGTACTCCGGTATCTGTTACAGAGGAGCCCTATGGGAGCCCTGGCCCCAGAGCTGCGAGTCACAAATAACAGTGATGTCAAACAGCAGAGTAGAAACAAACTTGAATTCTCATTAAAAATACAATCCCAGGAAAGGCAATAAACTTTTATTTCATACAAGCCCTTTGTTTTGCTTGGAGGCATTTGTTACTGCCTTTTAAGCATTTGCTATTGTGAAGACAAACATTCCAATGTGCTGGAGTGTCTAAAACTAGTTAGCGTGATGTCTAGGGAATCCGTCGCACACCTGCTCCCTGGTTAATACAAAGACCATTTTTCGTCGTTGTTGAGATGAGGTTCCCTTTGATCTTACAGAAAATCTTATTAGGCTATTCAAAAGAAAAGCTTACCCCACGTCACTTTTTATAACAGCCACAGAGTGCTGCTGTCGTTCAGTCTTCAATCTAGAAGCGGTCAATATTTTTATACCACAGCTGCTTCTTCTGTTTCTTGAAACGTTTCTAGGAAAATTTTGCTCCTTGAATTAGGTTTTCATTTGGAAATTTCAAAACAATAATAGCATCTGTTTTGTTTCTCTTTGAAACATCTGCTTTATTGGACCTTCTGATCATCAGATTCTTTCAACTGATCTCCCGAATATCAAAAAACAGAAAATACTCGGATATGCAGAATTCTCAATATTGAACTGTGCATAACTTTGAGGATACAAAATACCTTTGAAATCAACCAAATTTCTCAATTGTTTAAAAGACCATGCACAAGCATAAGTGCTTTGTGTGTCAGGGTCTCGGGGGTCCTGCAGCCAGTCTCTCTTTCTAGGTCTAGGACAGTATTTGATGGCACTTTCTCCTTTCCTTCTCCCTTAGGGCAAGCGACCTGTCACACTGATTGGCTTCAGTCTGGGTGCAAGAGTCATTTACTTCTGCCTGCAGGAAATGGCTCAAGAAAAAGGTAAAATTCGCCTTCTAACCTTTTTCTCCTTTATTTTCCTTACTGCTAGTAGAGAAGTTTTTCTTCCAAGAGGAAGAGTTCTTCTGGAACAGAGCTTGGGTCCTCTAGGGTAGGACAGAAACCTAAAAAATGGCTTTGAAATGGCAGTTGGAGCCAAATTCTTCTGTTACCTTTATCAGTTCAGTGGATTAAATCCGCTGTCTTCACTCGAGGTGCTCCACTGTGTCAGTCTGGTCTCCAGTCTGTAAACAACAACCTGACATTTTGTGACATTCGACTGCTAGATCAGTCTGTGAGCTGCCCACGCGCCACTGTGATCTTGGCAGAGGATGCTTTGCCTTTATTGGGAGCTCTCTGTAGCTATTGTATCTGATTCCCTGAGTCCTCCCTTCCATTTAAGTCACTGAAATGCCACTGTCATCTGCTATTTTCATGGTAATTTTTCCCCAAAGTCAAGTATAAAACAATCTGTCAATTTATTACCCGTTGTGGTTCTGTTTATTAATAGATTCTATTTTTAATTTAGAAAAAGAATAAAATCATTATGATCAGTTGATGAAAATTGCATCTTGGAGTTGAGTCAGCAGTGAGTGTGTGCATGCAGCCTGCCTTCCCCCCTACGTAGCTAATTTAATTCATTAACCATTTAGCCTCACAAAGAGTCACTAACAAATGAGGAGCTTTATAAAGGAAAATGTTCAATAAAGTCCAAGAAGGTGGGAACAGAGTCAAGTGAGGACGGAGGAGGTCAGCAATTTTTCTGTTGACAGTTCTGTGCCAGAACTTCACTTCTAGTTTAAGACGGAAGTTCTCAAATATAGGAATTCTGTTCTCAAAATAAATCTAATCAAATCCAGAATGATCTTAATGGAGTTATACTGAAACCAGAACCCAGATCCTAACCTGGCCCTAGATCTACTTTTCTTGTGTCCTAAGAATGCCAGGGGCTGAGATACTTTCAGGCTTTTATTCAAAGGTCTGCAGTATCTCGCTGGAACAACATGGGACCGTAGCTCAGTAATACGTGAAAGGAAATCCTTAGGGGTCTTTAAGGTTGGCTGCCACTCTAAAGAAATCTAAGCATCGTAATTATGTATCGCAGCAGCTCCCCACTGTACACTAATTTTTCAGTTCCTTAATTGAATTATGAAAGCTGAGCTGTTTGCGAGATGAAAAGCAGCATGTTTAGCGCAGATTGCCAAGGCATTCTTCACATGCACATTCCAGCACAAGCCACAGAAGGAATGGAGCCGGGACCTGGGACATCTGAGACTGATTGGGGTTTGGACTTGGATGTCTTGAACAAAAGAAATACAAGGCCTAGTCATGCAGGCCTTTTGTGTGCAGATGGCAGCGGCATTTCTGAGGACAAATAGCTAATCATGGATTATCCAGTGAAACACCATGGCAGAAACTCAAATTCTGTTAAAAGAAAATACTCTTCTGCAAAGCAATTAAATAACCTTTGGGGTAGTTCATCACAAATGACTTCGGAAGCCAGAGCTTAGCAGGTTTCCAGAAAATGACATTATAGCAGAAGATGTAGTAATGACCCATCAGAGACAAGTTTCTACATGGGGAGATCATTGCTCTGATTTCTTCCTCACGATTCCCATGCGTTTTAGTCAATAAGAAGTGTAAACTAGTGAAAATTGATAATGGCCTGAACCTGAACCTCGAAGCCAGACTGCGCTGAGTAGGAGGGAGGTATCACGCATTACATATGTGTCTAACACCGATCACAGCGTCCTACAGAATTGCCTGGGGGATCAGTGTCTCTGCCTGGTTATCATCTCTGCTGAGGTTAGGTGTCAGGCATACTGCGGCCAAACTCTGCCACGAAACACTGTCCTCGGCACCGGGTCTGGACAGTGCCCAGAGAGAGCTAAATTCCACCCCTGTTCTCTTCTCAGTGAGGACTGACACGACGAGACGCTTTCCTCTTTGTCCAGTGAGTTGTACCCTAGAGGCAGAGCAAAGCCCAGCTCCCGAGGACTGGTTGTGGCCTCTGGGTCACCTTGTATCTTCTGCACCTTTTCTGGACACGTCATCTTACCAGTTTTAAAATTTTGCCCATCAGTAATTGCTTTTTTTCTTTTTCCTTTTCCTGCTGTGCAGATTTTATTCATCATATAAAGTATCTGCAAACTGTGAAATACATTTAACTTATCTAGATCGTCAGCAACTATGTAGGCTGGTGATTTGTTCTCAGCTTTCCGTCCCCCTCTGTCAGTATCTGAAGAAAATGAGTATTTTTCAGCCAAGGCTGAACATTTTTGTTATGAGCAAGAAATAAACTACACAAAGGACTGGAGAAACAAAAGCTTCCAGTACCTTGCCCAAATGTTCAGGATCCTGATGAATTAGCTGTTTGTTTATTCAGTTGGCTCGCACTGTGGCCATGGAATTTAGTACCTTGGTTGGAACGAGCTCCCCGTTCACAAGGCTCTGGGTTTCTTTTTCATTGCCCGTGATTATGGGAACAGGACTTTATTGCTCACAGATTACACTAACAAAATTGAATTGCTATTTGTTCTTCTCTTGATTGGTGCAAAATTTGCTTTGCAATAAGAAATAATACCACGAGAGCTCTTCTGGATTGTTGTCAGGCACTGGGGTTTACCCTGCAGAGCAGGATGCAGGCACTGCAGGCAGCTCCAAGTCTTTTACGGCTATGAGAGAAAGGAAACAAATTGATTTACGTTTAAAAAGTCTAGCCAGGCAGCACCTCTCCATCATAACTTGATGTGGTAGGCAGCCATTCTTGCTTTCACTTCACCATAAACTTCAGCATATTATTTTACAAACTGCACGCGCCAGCCTGAGAATGGTTTAGCTCGCATCTTGCGCGCGCTGGTCTCCCACAGGTGGGGAGCACGGATTGGGCATGCTATGCCCATGAGTCTCCCATGACGTGTGCTGCTGTGGATTTCACTTAACTGCTATGGCACCAGGTGCCTAACCTCTCTTTACAAAGAAGATTCATGAACAGATATTAAATATATTGTTTATGAGTTTAGGAAAGTACCAGAGCTGCCCAATATTTCTCATTCAATCATTATTTCTACTGAACTTCCTCAGCTGCAGCTGTCTGATAAGAGAGGAAGATTTATTATGCTTAAAAGTCAACATTCCTTTTCAGCAAATCATGCCCTGGGCATTCAGGTTAAAGTGCCCTTCAAGAAAATCAATTTGATAGATTATCACTTTGTCCTGGCAAGTGCCTTCATTGTTGCTAGTTCCCAGTCAATATTAAGAATTTGGGGTTTTTCTGTTGCGTGTACAGGTCATGTTTTTCACAAACTCAGCTCTAAGGACTGGTTGTGGGAAGAGATTGTCGTGCTTAATATATGACAACATTTTCCACTGTAAGGCATGTCAGTCCCTGTTTCAAAGCGTAAGAGTTTGGCTCTGTGCAAACCCAGATCAACAGCTCTGTGGAAAGGACTTTCCACAGGTTTGCTGCTTGAACTGCATCTTTCTGGCCAGGGTCCAGGCCACTTCTCCCTCTTATGTATTTCCTGATGCCTCTTCTAAATCTGAGCTGTTCTGCTCTCATCTTAACAGGTTCTCAAGGGATCATTGAAGATGTGGTCTTACTGGGAGCTCCAGTGGAAGGAGAAACCAAGTACTGGAAAGCTATCACAAAAGTGGTGTCGGGCAGGATCATAAATGGTTACTGCAGGTCTGTACATGCTCCATCCCCTGCTTCCTGATCCTAGCGTCACTTCGAAGTGATTTGGTACATTTATCCCTTTTCAGCTTTTTGTGAGTATTTGTTCAGCTGCTGAGTGCGTTGATCCAGTAGCGGCAGAGACAGCAGTGCCAGGGCCTCTTCCCTGCGGAGGTCTCTCCCTCAGATTAACGGGAGATCACAGTCTTCAGGAGACCGTTGAAGGCTGCTCTGTCTCCAGCTCTGGCTGTTTGCGACGCATTGTCACGCTGGAAGCCTGGGGGGCTCAAGTATGTAGGTTCTGTTCATACGGCGGCAGGGTTACGTCACCCTGGCAGCTTAAAGCTGGGTCAGTGTGTTTGTGTGCATAATTTGGCATATTCTAAGGCCCCTTTAAGTGTCAGCTTTATGTAAAGGCCTATAAATACAGTTGTTAAGTTCGCCAGCAGTTCAAGAATGTGAATTAAAATCTATCAGAGCTTCAAGATATAATTCACTAGGGGCTGCTTGTGGGGAACAAGATGTGAAAATTGGAATGGAAGGGAAGGAGCTCAAGCAAATCGAAGATTTTTTTATACCTAGACTCGGTTTCTGGTCAAGATAGTCCATGTGAACAAGGTATTTTACTTACAAAGCAGGTATAGCTGGAATAGCTGTAGCAATTTACTAAGGATGTGAAAGAATAGAAAGGTCACCTTGAAACCAAATATCAGCCTGTTAAAACTGCACAGACAACTTCTGTGCAGAGCTGTGAAAGCTGCTGGGTGAGCAGAGGGAGATTCAGAGGCACGAAACAGCTGAAGCAATCTAATAAAAGCTGTCAGGAATTCAGGTGACAGTATCAAATCTAATGACTGTGTATTGGAAGATAATTGTGACAAGAAGACTGCTTAGTCGCACGGTTAGAAGAGGTGAATTTAAAGCGGAGGAATGAAGCAGGGAAGACTAAGAGAAAATAAATTGAGAAATAACCAGGCAAGAAGATTAGCAATGAGCATGTAACTGCAAGTCAAGACAGTTTATAAAGCCACGAGCCCTCAGGTCAAGGACGGTTGAAAATGCTGTCGGTACTTTCCATCCGCAGATACATATGTATGCCTACATATATACGTATAAGATGAGGAAGTACTGTATTACTGTGCATCTAACATAGTATATTAATTTACAAAGAGGAACTAAATGAAGGAATTAAAAGCATTCAAGATTAAACTAACAAATTATTAATCCCTTCTGTCAGTTAGGCTGAAAATTGTTGCTTTTGTCCTTTTTGGATGGCAGGAGGTTTTACAGATGCCAGATGTGCACACCAGTTACAGTCTTTCTTCATGTGACATAAGGAAAAAGCAATTGCTGCCTCCTTGGGAGTGCTTCTGTGTTCCTCCAATAAGCCATAACTGATAGCAATTGTTGCGTATAACTGAATTTGCCCTGGCAAATGTTGTTCCTCCCTGTGTTATACAAAAATCCATTTCACTGCAAAAAGCGCAGTGTATTCATTTCCTATATATATATAAAAATATCTTATTACAGTTTCAAATCCTGCAAGTACTGTTGGAGTGAAATCGTATGTGTGTTTGTGCCTCTGTGTGCGCAGTAATTTGGTTAGTCTCTGCTTTGGCAAGCCCATGTCTTGAATGCTGAATGAAAAATGATGTAGAAATTGTAGCCTGTTGCTCACAAATAGGAAGAAGCACGTGAGGAGACCGTCAGGAAATATTCCACTATGCTGGTTCTCTACTTTACCCTCAGATGCTGAATCTGAGGGTTCTTCAGTTAGCACGAGGGGCAGCTAGAGGTAACTGAGAGATAGGAGAATTTGTGTGAGGATATTAGACATGAGAGAAGGATTATACAAACATTTTGTGGTAAGTCCCCACCTGATTTTGATTTCTCTTGTCTCTTGCTTCTACAAATTGTGGCCTCGTTCTGTCACTTTAGGAGTAACTCTGTTTAGGTCAGATGAATTACATTGACTAAAACTCCTGCAAGATGAGATCTGGGCCCAATTTGTTGAGCTTCAGTCTGCTGTAGCTTGTTTCCTTTGGCTTTGAAGTCTGAAAGGACATGGAGAGTGAAAGCTCGCTCTCAGAGCTGTCCCCTCCAATTTCACAGCAGGGTTACAAATTCCTAATGGGAAACCTTAACCAAATCAGTTACACTCACTCAGCTTTTGGAAGAGCCCATGCCCGAGTAGCGTGGATGCGTTGCAAAGAGTTTGCAGAGCTCCGCATAGACTCACAGCTTCTAGCACGGACCATTCTGGAGCGGACAGGAGCAGCCAAAAATGGTAACCTGTGCAGGTGCATTTCACCTGCTGCCACCACAGAGCATAAATACCACTTGTGTCCAACTTAGATCTACTTTCTAGAGTGTAGTAGTATTTAGGTGCCTGGATTTTGTGCTGTTGCTCAGCACAGGAGAAGAGATTATTATTTCCAAAGGACTCGTTGCCTTCTCTCATCGTGCTGTAGTCTACCCTGAAACTGTCACAGCGACTTATGGCAATACTTTACGGTGGGAACAAACTCTGCCTAGTTTTGTCATTGAAACCATGTATTTGTACAGTACCTATAAATCAGGAGCACTCTGAGGAGCTTTGCAGCCGATATTTATGTCAGCAACATTGGTATTGTAGGCCTCATCACGTTTACAGCCGTCTACAAGCTGGAGAACTTCTACCTGTACATTAAAAAGATTAAATATGTGAATGTATTGCAATCGCTAAGCAAATACAGAAATAAATAGAAAGGTCAGATTTTTAAACCTGCATGTAATGAGACTACACCCATGAATCAGGACACCCACGAATCAGGATTAAATTCAGACTTACACCGCTGTGTCCCAGGAACCTGCCCTGAATTCAGCAGCTGCTCTGATTCCTATGTCAGACAAAGCTGCAGCAGGTCTGGGGCCAGACATCACTGTGCTCCCCGGCCCCTCTACTCTCCTTGTAGTCTCAGTAGTCACATATTGCATTGGTTTGGCAACAGGCTTTACTCACACTCTTCTTCTGCTCTGCTCCTAGGGGGGACTGGCTGCTGGGGTTTGTGTACAGAACCTCTTCTGCCCAGATCAATGTTGCAGGCCTCCAGCCAGTCGACTTGGATGACCGGAGGATGGTAAACATGGACCTTTCGTCTGTAGTAAGTAGTACTTCTTACATTCTCACCTTCTTCCATCTGCCCTTTGCTTGCAGCACTGTAACCTCACACTGATTGATATGGGAAGACAGGATACTGGAGAGAGCACCTCTATGTACGTTGTCCTTCTTTCCTTTCTTTGAGATAACGCTCATCTCAGACTTCAGTATTGATTCTGTTGGCCCAGCCAGCGCTCAGTATTGAGCAAAATAGTGAGAATTTGCCTCTCTTGTTGGATATGGTGGGGGTTTTTTTGGTTTTGCAGTATCTCATACTGGAGACAGAAAATGTCGTTACTCTCCAAGAAAAACCTTACTGTCTTGCAAGCCCCAGATCCGCAGGGAGGTAGGATCAGCAGCTGGGAGCCCTGGAGCTCAAACACACGACTGTGGAGCATCTGCAACCTGCAATCTTATCTTGGCAGAGCTTTCAACACTGTTCAGGTTCATCCAGGGGCAAGGTCGTAGGCCCTGTACCTTGGGCCCCTGCATTGCATTGACGCCGCGGTGCAGGAACCAGTTTGTAATTACAGAAGCTCTGTGATATCGGTGGCTGGTTTGCTAGGTCGGGGCTGCTGCGTTTTTGGAGTGTTGGTCTCCAGGAAGCAGGAAGAAAATCACCTGTTATGTCTGGCAGAGATTTAGTTTCCCCAAAGCTATCTCGTGTCATTAATGATAAGCTACTGTATCATATGTCTAGCAATATTCAACTCAATTACCCTAAGCAAACTAATGATCTCATTCTCTTGTCTCTATTCATGAGTGAGCTCTTCCACAGAAAATCATGCAGAAATTGGCTTGTGTGCTCACATTCACAGTAATCTTGGACGTGCAATCTTGTTTTTCCATATTTTAATGTCTTAACTCATTTTTCGCTCTCTGCAAACTGGACTGGAAGATGCTCAGCACACAGCTCGGGATACTCCCACTGTCGTCGTTCCTGCTGTGACCCCTCCCAAATGTCCCCACAAGCTGGGAGGGATTGTCAGCGTTGCTCTGGAGCCAAAGGCACTTTTAAATGCTTTCAGATTTTTTGGAGCACCAGCCCGCTGAGCCTATAAATACCCAACTGTTACCAGCTCACTTCATTCATGATAACTTCGCTATGTACAGCCCTTGCCAGAAGGCACAGGGCTTAATGCTGTACAGCTAAAATGGAGACTTTGCAGAACAAAATGTAGGCTTCCCAGCAGAAAGTGGTATAGTAGAGGCTTTTAAACATGGTCCAGCACTGTAGCTGTTCTTCTGTCTTTGCATCTTACTGGGTTGCCTTGGTTAGTATTTCCTCATGCTCCCACATCTATTTTTTCACTGTCCCCAGAGTTGCCATTAGTCGCTTGTAAGCAGTGACATCTGTTGCTGGCATGAAAAGAAAAATGGCCAAAGAAGTCAAGCCGTGGTGGCACCAGGGTGACTTTTCCTGTTAGTTCAGTCTGTGTTACTCTCCTCTCTTCGACTTCTCTTCAGAAACCCCTTTTCTCTTGACCTTCTGCTTCCTGAACTTTGAAACCCCCTGGAGTCCTGCAGACTTTATCCTGCCTGGCTCGCAGCAGCCTCTCCGTTCTTCCCCAGAGGAGCAGTATTTACATTTCAGCTAAGTGAATAATGGTTGCAGAGCTGCTATCTGCTGATCTTCTATTGTTGTGCATCTGTATCCATGCTGCACGATGCCAACAGACAATCCCAGCGCTGTTCTCGTTTCAGAAAGAGCTGACACTTTCACTTGCTTAATCTTACTGCAAAGCATTGAGGGGGGGAGGAAGCAACGCCTGCAGGGGGAAAAACCTATATTAAGTAGGTGTCATTCTCTTGATCCATTTTCCAGACCGTGGAGGTTTATGAAAAGAAATACAGTGCAGTCTGATGAACATTTTAAAAGTAAAAGGAGCAAAAATGGGAAAGAAATATTCAGGGGCAGTATTTTTTGAAGTGGCAAGAAAGCAAAGATGGATTTTGCTGCAAATATAGTGCAGTAGCATAACAGAAATATACATAGAGACATTTTCTATAATGGGGACCAGCTCCATCCCTGCAGATGCCCTTGCTGGAGGTCCCCGTGAGTCTTCTGCCAGGAATAAGAAAGGACAAAGTGACAGAAGAATAAAACACAGATGATGCAGAGGTTCTCAGTGTGAAAATATTATGCAGGCAGCCTCAGTATTTTAGGCATCTCCCAGTCCATCCATGATGAAAATTGGCCTGGATCCAAAGGGCTCGGATCTCTTTGCTGTGGTAGCATCAGAATCCTCAAATGAGTGGAGGACAAAAAGACCTCAGTATAAACAGGAATTCACCTCCAAGGCATTTATTGCATGTCTCTCTTGATTAGTATGGTTTTTATCTGACTCTCAGTAAAAAACTGTGAGAAAAATGTCCTCCCACTCAGCAAATGCAGTTATAAAAGCCTTCCTAATGGTTACAATGGGACTGATTTATTCAGTAGATTTATTTGACAGCACCTGTTAAACAGACCAAGGAAG
>Ga0181612_113869_pt1 | contig 29688 bp, 17 predicted proteins | sample HoacroProtozoa21_FD_119630 | JGI IMG/M metagenome (GOLD analysis project Ga0181612, IMG submission 119630) | Hoatzin crop microbial communities from Cojedes, Venezuel. Combined Assembly of Gp0051906, Gp0051904, Gp0051908 | reverse complement strand
TGCAATTTGTGCCTCTTTTTATACTCCAAAGTTTAAAAAAACCCTACAGCTACATTTGAAATTTCAGCTTTATTGGGACTCTCATAGTACCTTGGGCTCAAGTGGTTCACTTCCTTCCTATATAATTCCTTCTGGAAGGTTTTGCTCTTCCTAAAAGTAAAGTGGAGGAAAAGCACTACTCAGTGTCTCTTGTGGTCCTCAGAACATCAGGGAAACAGCAAACCCTGACTATTCTAGGTTTCATTTGCAACAAAGACTGCAAGCTGCGACAGAGCCTGCTAGGAGAGTCCTAGGAACATTCCCCATTATGGTGGTAATTTTGCTGGAAACATGCTATCAAGCCTCTCCCAATCTGACTTTGTTCTGTACTGGTTTAGTTTTCAAGAACTCCTGAAAAAACAGCAATGAACTCAGAGATTTCTTCAGCCACTTGATAATCCTATCACAATAAATAATAGTTTTCTTATTTCTCTAACTATTAAAAAGCTTTAAAGAAACTATTACCATGCTTACTAACTCAACATAGTGAAAAATGTTGGTTCCTAAGCCTTATTTCATCTGCTCAAGTTTTTACACCATCCATTCCCGGTTTACCCTTACTATGACTTTTCGTTATGTTTTCTAATTGGTCAGATCATTGGTTCTTGACAGAAGTCAGGAATAAAGCATTATTCTCTTCGTAAAAATTTTTGATCTAGATTAAATAGGGAACTGGAAATATTACAGAGTCATTTTTTTGATAGCTGGCATTGCTAGGTGTCCTTGAGGTAGTGTCTGGGTTGATAGTTAACAGCATTCAGCAGTGTTCATGGTTTCTTATACCTGGAAGTGCTTTTGAAAATCCTATGTGAAATAAGATATTTCAAAGGATGACTATATAGTCCTAACTTGGGCTGGATAATTTCTCTCTATTTTTTATTGTTGCTTTTCAATTAAAAAATTTTGGAAGTGATTAGTTTCTTACCACAGTATCAAGTTATCTTTTCTGGCTGGCTTCTTGTGAGTGAAGTCACCCTTAATTCTTAGCTCTCACTTATGTGTAATTTAATAGGCATACAACGTATTGCATATATCTATCTATGGGCTGGTTTTCTTTGAAGCAAAGCCGGTATTCAAATCAACAGTAGACCAAATTCAGCCTCAAACCTTGCTGAAATGATTTTCAGAAACTCGTGTGGGTCTGGATCCTGTATTTGGACGAACACAGATGGGCAGAATCCTGGGCTCGTGGAGAGGTGCTGAGACTCAGCAGGATTGTAGTTCTGTCCATCTGTCATTTTTTTTCATGATGCAATTCATTTTAAAAATACAATAAAACAAACAAAAAATATATTGACCAAGCAGTTTTAGCTCAGGCTTGATAATAAATTGTTCAGAAAGCTGAGATTAAGATTTAAATGCAAAAATAAATGCTTAAAATAAATCTGGATGAAATAGTGCAGTTACAGTGTAAAATCTGACTGTTGCCTTAGCTACAGCAACATTTTCTTTTAAAGACACGTTATTATTTTGGACTTAGTATGTTCATGTTTACACGATTGAGACAATGGCACTTTTACATGAGTGCTGTGATGCAGCTAAGTATCACTGAGTTTGTCCACTTTTGGATTTTGTAGTAGTTTTTACTTGCCTACGTTTTTCAAATAAATTTTGATCATCCAAATGTGGATGCATGTACTTTATGATAACTGAAGTCCCCAGAATTCAGATACATAAAGCTGTACGTATCTGAGCTTGTTGGAGTATAGGTAAAAATAACAGATAGAAAAAGGGAAGACAGAGAGTTGATAATGATCAAAATGTTGACTGGATTCCCCCTTTCTGTGTTTCAGAAATACAAAACTCCATGGAGAAAATTTTTTACATCTATGCCAGTCTATGCAATAATTGTTGCAAACTTCTGTAGAAGCTGGACTTTTTACTTGCTGCTTATTAGTCAGCCTGCTTACTTTGAGGAAGTGTTTGGATTTGAGATAAGCAAGGTATGTAAAAAGAATGTAAAGCTTTTATCTTAATCTAAGTAAATATCAGAGCTACACTGGTGGTATTTATTAGGAGGAGGAAAGAAAAGTGTTCTGCATCTTTATCATGGATTTACAAGTCTTAAATATTATCCCTCCCTGTTACTGTTCCCTTGACCAGTGCAAACAAGTGAAGTAACAATGACAAGGCATTGGGTGGGGGAAGGGGAAGGTAGGATGAGATTTAGTGATGATCTGCTCGGGGCCATATTGCAAAAAAGACCTTCAGTTAAGTGCTTGAAATCAGATCTTGCGTGGTATTAGGAAGGTGTCGAGGGACCCTTTACACTTCTGTCCCTGACACCCCAGGGGATGCAGGACCCCACTGAAGCTGTATGGAAGGCATTGACAAGTGGTTCCATTTTTCCAGGTGCATTTACAAAGCAGAGCCACCTAGTTTTAGGAAGGATAGTACAATTTTATCACCTTTCTATAGTCCCCTTTAATGTGGTAAGAACTACTCCCCCATTTTTGCTTAGAAAGTGAAAGACATGGTGCAAAATGTGAGGTGTAGGGATGATCTAAGATTCCACATTTTTCATGAGTTTTGGGTCAGACCTATAAGGTAAATATGGATACAGACAAACAAGCCTTTAGAGTGCATAGTAAGCTTTCTACTTATACAGGTTTCCTTCTTGTGAAAGCGATGGGAGCTTGTGCTTTTGCAAGACCTGTGTTCTTTTGATACTGCTGCAGGAGGTATAAAGTCACCCTAAATTGAGGTGTAAGTGACAATTACACGAGTAGCTTCCAAAGTGTTGCTGTATTATGGAGTACCATTGAAATTAATGTAACGCCATCCTGCATTGAAAGATGAGCTTCCATCTTTAGCTGGAGTTTTTTTAAGAAGTTTGCTATGTCTGAAGCATCATCTGTCATGCATGCAATAAGAATGGCCACATCCTATAGAATTAATCTGAGCATTTTGTTCTAGGAGATTCTTCTTAGAGTCTATTCAAAGAAATGTGGAGCTTTGTAAACAACGACAGCAAAGTCCATTTTCATCTGCTGTGGATACAGATGCTCATAAACAAATAGTTATCAATCAATCAGGAATACCTCACAGCAACAACGGCAATACCGTAGTTACCTATAGTTAATATCTGGCCTATCAGGAGAAATGCCTGTTAACGTGCAGCTAGCTGTCACAATATAGTTGGCCCATACACAAACTGCTGTTAAATACACACTTTCACAACTTTGACTGAAGAGTACAGAAAACTTGTTTTGTTTTTGGTCTTATGGTACCTGTCTGCTCTGCATACTGACATAACTTAAGCCAGACATAAAGCCAGGCTGATACACTGTTCAGATAGGAATCATGCAAAAATCCCTGGGTATAAGCACATTTTCAGATGTACACAATAATCAGAATTCCCTATTAGAACAAAATGTCATGCACACTAAACAAAACTGTCTGCAAGGCAGTTACGTCACCAGGAGATAGCAGGTGGCAGCTCGTGCCACACTCACTTTGAAGGAATAGTCTTCAAATACACTACCATGTTTTGGGACAGTCATCACAATATTGCTGTGTTTTACTTTGCTAGTATTTTGAATATTGTCAATGGATATTTAGTATGTTATCTTTTCCTATGTATAGAGTTTCTCAGACATATTTTTTGCCCATGTGAAATTTGAAGCTTGAGGCAAAGTCAGAAATCAAAGGCAAATTGCTGTTGTGTATGTGAGGATGATCCACAGGGAATCTGTGTGGTCATGTTAGGTTTGCTGGGCAATGCTACGCCAAACACATCATCAACAGGAAGGTGGCAACTCAGTTCAACACATTTGATCATAAATTTTCTGAAAAGAAAGGGAAGAAGGGCTATAAGTCAGGGGGAAAAAGCCTTTGGCTTAAACATAAACTGTGAAAACAATCTGTAAACACAAAGTGTCACGGCATCAGAGATTCTGAAAACTCTGTCAGTCCTTCATAAAATACAATGACAACTTAAGATCACCATTTTTGTTCGTTTAATAAACCAAGTTAAGATTTTTAGTTTTAGCACATAGCCTGAAATTGAAGAGAAACACTTAATTTGTTGCTGAATACTTCAGGAAATGAAAAATTAATCTTTTCTCATGGTTTATACTCTGCCACTTCTAACGTTTATTTTAGGTGGGTATCTTATCTGCTGTGCCACATTTAGTGATGACAATTATTGTTCCTATTGGGGGACAAATTGCAGACTTTTTAAGAAGCAGGCAGATTCTTTCAACCACTACTGTGAGAAAGATAATGAACTGTGGAGGTAAGTCTGCCTATTTTATTAACAAGCTCCTTGTACAGATTCAATGTCCATATAGGGTGCTATCTACAATAAACAAACTGCATAGGTATTTGTACTTATGAAGTAATATTTTCTGCATTTTTTGTGTATTACAGGTGTAGTTAGTAAATAAATGCAAACACAATTGTTCCTATTCCCAGTTTCAATACGGATGTTTGGTATTTGAAAAAGCATTTAGACTGTTCAAGAAACAGATGAGCTTTTGGGGGGGTAATTTGCTTACCCTTAGTGACTCACTGAATCTTAGCTCCTCATGTAAACACCTGCTGCACAAGAGAGCCGAGACCGCTACCTGAGATTGCGTGTCTGACTTCGGAGAGGTTAAAGTCACATGAGCTGAACCCTGGCTGTGATAAGGGCTGAAAAATTCATAAGCAGGTTAAGTGTATATTCCCATTAGGGCTGACTGGAACAACCTAACCAAATCACAAGTATTTCTTTTCACCTTACAACTGACAGGAAGTAACAATAAATTAGCATACAAAGAGTAAAATGAGGATTATTTGAGATAGCAAGAACGTGTGTTTTTCAGGAATGAAAGAAATGCCTGATTATATTCCACTCTGAGGTAATGTTTTGCCTCTGTCTTCCTACGAAACATTACCATATCCTAAGGCCCACAATATTTGAGAGAGAGTGAAATCTGATGCCTGGTTTTCTTTATAATATCCCCAGGTTTTGGTATGGAAGCAACTCTTCTTCTCGTGGTGGGATATTCCCACAGTAAAGGAGTGGCTATTTCATTCTTAGTGCTTGCTGTAGGCTTTAGTGGATTCGCCATATCTGGTAAGATGATATTATTGTTGTTAGTAAACTATTTTATCTTAAGAGATAGAACATCTCATTTGGTTTTTATTCATAGGCAGTAATTTAAACAAAGCTCAGAATTCCAAATGACATTATTTATGAGCATTGCAAAGGAAAGTACAGTCAGTAACACATCTTTTATATTAGGTTATTTTTGTTTAAATACATCAATCTTTTCCATATTGATTGCAGCAAATTGGACTTTTTTTTCAGTGAGGTGCTAATGTACATCATAGATTTTTCATGGAATTAAACATATAACAGAAATGGACTGATATTATACGATATCTACATTTACACGTCTTTGTTTAAATATTGGCCTTTTACTATTTTTTTCCATGCTCTGTTAATGTTGCATTTTTTATTACTATAGGGCCTAATTGCTAGCAATTTTTTCCTGATTTAGAATTCAGCTCTTCCTCTTTCCTGCTGACGTATCACCCCTTTGCCTTTGCCTTGCCCAGACACAAGTCACCTGGTCTTTCCTTGTTTTCCCACTGTGACCTTAGAATCCTCTCCCATGCTGGTTCCTTATGTCTAAAACAGGCTCTCTTTTCTTTTGTGCCAAACATCTCCACTCTCCTTAACCAAATCTGTCCTGAATCTCACATATTCTGCAAGGTATCCTGCCTGTTTTGTACAACAGGAGAAGTGTATTGCACTTTCGCTAACAGTTATTCATATCATATTGCCTGCCTTTTCCCTCTGTTATCTTTCTGTCTCCAAAGATTTGGTTTCTGCTTTCACTTACTTAAGTGCTAATTTTGGGGACAATGAGTTCTGTCACTTCAGAAAGGCATGTGTTTTTTCTAATATTATTTAAATAGTTATGGAATAATTTTGAACAAAATTAAGCTGCTGGAAATGGAAGAGAACAAACAATTATAAAAATAATTAATAAATCATTTATAGATACTGTCTTTTTACTCCCTTTGTCTTATCACTCACGAACAGAAGGGAACTCCCTTCTGCTGGTCTGTGTGACAAGAAGAAAAATACAGGCAAAAGGAAAGGAAAGTGGTACGAGCTGGAAGAAGAAATTACATGTTATTTACAGCATGAAATATTCATAAATGTCACTACGCAAATATGAACCTTCTCCCTGCCTAAATAACTTCTGGGTTCTCCACTCCACACAGTCACTACTAGGATTTCTTTTAAAACTGCAATTTTGGGGAGAAAATAGACTTGGTATCCTTTTACAATTTATTTTTTAAAGGAAATGAAACCCTACAGTCACTCAAGGAATTTCTAAACATTCATAAGCCTCTTAGAGAAAAAGAAATGCAATTAAACAGCCCAAATATGTCATAGTAAAATTGTCAAGTGATAGCATTACTTTTCAGAACTGAAGTCATGCTCTGCTTTAGGTATGAATGTTTGCTGACCTTTGCATTGCAGGATTCAATGTCAACCATTTAGACATTGCCCCGAGGTATGCCAGCATCTTAATGGGGATTTCTAATGGAGTCGGGACCTTGTCTGGAATGGTTTGCCCTATAATTGTCGGAGCAATGACAAAGAACAAGGTAAACGGCAATACAGTTTTCAAATCTTCCTGTTTAATACGATTAGTTTCAAGAAAAAGACTTTTCCATAGTACAACTTGCCAGAAAATCCATATTAGAGTCTGAGACCTCCAGGGGATACCATCCAGGAACTTGTAAATTTGAAGCATGCTTCACTAGGTCAATGGTTTTGTAGGCTAACAAACAGTGATTTTTCAAAGGAAGAAATAAGTAGAAACTGGACGCTTAAATGTTTTAGTTGTGCTAACTGTCACTGTCTCAATCCGTAATTTAAATCTTTCCACTCAGAAGAGTTAGGTAAGTCTACGCACTAGTCTGATTCAGCGAATTTCTTCTTTGCAGACACGTGAAGAGTGGCAGTACGTCTTCCTCATTGCTGCTTTAGTTCATTATGGAGGTGTTATATTCTATGGCATATTTGCTTCAGGGGAGAAACAACCTTGGGCAGATCCTGAACAGACAAGTGAAGAGAAGTGTGGCTTTATTCATGAAGATGAACTTGCTGAAGAGACAGGGGACATTACTCAGAATTATGTAAATTACGGTACCACCAAGTCTTATGGTGCTACAACCCAGGTCAACGGTGGTTGGCCAAATGGTTGGGAGAAAAAAGAGGAATTTGTACAAGAGGAAGTACAAGACTCATACAACTACAAGCAAGGAGATTATTCATAACATACCTAAATATTGGATATATTTTGTAGTGTTTGTGATTAAATTCATTGTGATTGTTTGCACACAGAAATAAAATGTGGTATAAACATGTAAACACATATCAAACAGGAAGGTCTGACTGTAAAAAAAAATCCATTAAAGTGCAATCTGTATGAGTTGTGACATGTCATCACTTTCATTAGGTTATATTTGTTCTATAAACATTAGAGTTTTAAGGGTTTACTGGTCAAAACTATAGAGGCAATTAGATACAGTATACAAGAGCTAAAATTCATAACTACGGATTAAAGCACAACTAAGCAACCAAGTTGGCACATCTAATGCTCTTTTTAGAAAGCCAAAATTACTTGATCATTAAAAATGCACTTATATATTTGTTACACTGTATTGAATGAGATGATTGTGTTAAATACACACGTTTACTCAGTGCAATGTAGGAATTGTGTGTTAAGTCTAAGACAAGAGCTTTCTTACAGAAGAAAGGTTGAGTCCTAGGCATTTACAGAGGATTGATCCAGTTCCTTGAATGGTAATTGTATCAAGCCTAAAGAACAAATAGGGCATATTGTATGTTTATCGTGATTACATGCTGCAGGCTACTCTGTGATGAATAAAGGAATTATTTAGGAGTTTTATACTGAATGTTTGGGCACAAATTCTTATTTCTATTCTTTACAGAAGCTTATGAAATTATAGGCATTGTCATGTTCTTCCCTGCATTTATCAACTAATATAAAAACAATATATAATTTTAAGTCTAACTTTTCACGCAGACCGTCAAATCCCTTTACCAAAAAACAAGCTTTATTATTCTTTTCTTTGCAGTATATTCCAACTTTGTACTGGTGTCTTTAGAGAGAGAGAAAAAAACCAATATAACCTAGAAAAAGATATAGTCTTTTACAAAATTCCAAAGAGAAATTTACTGTGAGCAAGTAGCCCTACGAAAAAGGATGTATTTGTTTTGCAGAATATTTTGAAGCCAATAGAAGAAACAGAGAATAATTTAACCCTTATTCTTCCCTTAATAGCTTTCATATTTTTACACATTGTGCCACAGTTGTATACATAGATATAAGTTTATTGAAGATACTGTAATTTTAGAAAATGTTGCTATTTTAGAAATCCCTGAAATAAAAAAATGTATTTGTCTTTCAATTAAACCTAATAATAATGGACACTGAATATGAGTAACATATAAACTCACAATAAACCAAAGTGGCAAACAACTAGTGTTGGGCCGAAAGAAGCCAACAAGCATCACGCTTGTCTCTTTAGCAGAACTCAACAGTGACTGCAACATTAGTGTACCAAGCAATAAGTGCAATGCATTATGAAGTGCATAATCTTCTATACTATAGACTAACCTTCGTTTAGCTTGTTGTATATATTTGGGGTTGTTGGGATTATACCAAACTGAACCAAACTGGAGTTAGCAACACCAGACCACTTCTTAATACTCTAAAATGACAACAACGATCCATTTCTTAATTCAATCAAATGATTATTATTGTATGTAATAATCCACTCTGGATTCTTGGTCTGTTCATTGTATTGTGCTAGTGATTGGAAACCCTGCTACCGCAATATACAACTTGAGGATTGTTTCTTCTCCTTTTTTTTAATGCAAATCATACCTTGACCTTAAAGAAAAAAATATTTTGCTTTGTGCCTCAAAGTGATGTAAAATGTGACCATAGCTTTTGCTGTGTTTAATGAAAAAGATGTGGACTGTGTCACTTTTGTTGCTGCAAAAAGTGTTAATAAAATGCTCTATTTATCCTTTTATATAAAAAAGAAACATTGTAGTCTCTTGTCATTTTTTTAGATGCACTTTAATATAGATGACTAAAATTATTGTCATTGCAGAATAAATTCTGCTATTGACATGGAGGTGGTATCTTATGTCCCAGCTGGGAGGTATGCTGAATACCCAACGTCCTGCATTGCCTCCTCTCTCTCCAGCCATGCACAGATGTATAGTGGGAGAGGCAACTAACTCTGGTTCGCTGCTCGTCCTCCTGTAAGAAAGGCTGGAGTAGGCGTCGAAGAGAAAGGAGCAGGAGGATCAACATGCCAGCCAATGCAGCGAAACTGGGAAAGACAGACCAATCTGTGTTAGCTAAAGAGCTGGCACAGATCAGCATTCTCTAAAGCAAATAAAAAGAATCACAGACTGCTGTTCTTGGAATTTGTTTCCTTCCTTGCTCCTACAACAAGACTCCTTTAACTGAAACATAATGTTTCTTTCCGTCCATCTTTGGATAGACTCTACAGGAATCTGTAAATTCCACAAATCCTATAAGTAAGTCTTTTTCTAACAAAATTTTTACTCTTCAGTAATTTTTTTGCACCCTGTAGAAGAATATAGAAACACCAAACTGAACAAAAGGCTGCAAAACACTAGGCAGAGCAGTAAGGGGCCCAGTGTTTCTCACCAATAAACTAGTTATCATGAGATGCGAAGTCAGGTAACACAAAAAGTTACTGCTAATTGTTTTGATGAACTGGTGTGATGTTGCCATGGAAACATCCTGAAAGATTAAAAAGTGGGATAAATAGGGGCTATAAAAGTACAATTGTATTTATTGTCGTAAGTGGACAGCTCAGAAAATGAAAACTAATTAACAAAATTAAAATTCATTCTTCTTAGTTTTCAGCCTAATCTTACAGGTTCTCTATCTTTTGAAATTGTTTCAATAATTTTCTTTCATTAAATACAGGTAATTTTTTTTTTCTTATTAGTTTGACACCTTTTATTTACTTTGAACAAGGGACAGACTTTAATCTAGGCATTAGACATTGCATTGTTCAGCCATGTACGACTCAGTGGGAACTCAACAATTGCCTTTAAATGATACACCACCTTAGGGTCCTCCACAATTCTTTTTCTAGCTCTCTGCTTCTGCTTGGACTCCTTTACTTACTCTTTAAATTGCAGTGCAGAGGAATCTGTTCATCTGGGAGGGAAGGGGAGCATGACGGGTTTCAAGATTTTTGCTTCTTCACAGACTCATATTCACAGAAAAATACAAGAACCAGATGTCAGAAACATGACTGAGAAAGAAGAAGGGGACATGGAGAAAACTGGGCTCTTGCAAAGGATGGCTGAGTGAAGACAAGCAGCAACACCTGGATCTGTTATAGGGAAAAAGAGGGTTGAGAGGACATGACCCTTCACCTAAACGCCTATATTTCTTCTCAGTAAATATGTTTATGTTTCCCCCTTGCTACTTCATTTTCATAAAGCATCATCACTAAAAAATACCTCTTAAGCCTCTTCTGAACTGTGCCCTCTCTGCCCAGAGGTTTCTCTTCCTCCCTCAGATTCAAGGACTAGCTCTGCAGAGGCGTTGCACTTGTATGGCACAGTGTTCATCTTTTGGAACTCTCAGCAGCTCAGATCATACCCGTTTATCAATCAGACCGTGTTCACAGTCACTAGATCATTTTGTCCTGTCACTTCTTTCTGGTCTGTTCCCCTGTTTGATACTCTCTGCTCACTTGCTACATTGGAAAAAAGGAAAGGAATTGTTACTCACAGTTTTATTTACCAGTTATCTATCTTTTCAGTGAAGAACAATAAGTAAAAGGAAGAGGTAGAATCCAGACTCCATAAAGTCATTAGAAAAACTTTGAATTTATGTGAGGTAGAATATCACCTCAAATGTTTAACTTGACACCCTCAAATGGTTTCATATAGATAGTATCACTCAAACAGTGACAATTTTTTAGATATTTGAACCTGCATTGGTCAGATCCCTTCTGTTAACACACACTCTTTTTTGCAGAGATAAAGCTGTCATAAAGTGCTCTTTGCTCTCAGAAGTGATCATGAAATTCAATGGACCAAATTTCATAAAAACACTTTTCTATGGGGGAAAAGAAAGCCTCAAGGTAAAGGTTGAATAACAGTGACAAAAGAATATCTGCAAATATGAATGAAGTCCTCTTTCAGCATGAAGCTACGAATAGGAATGAATGTGGAAGTCAGAATAAATGTCACAGTTCAAAGCCGTGCTGTTAGAAAGATAACATCACAGTCTTAGTTGCTGTCTCTGAAAGATGAAATGTTTTGTTCCTTTCAGGATAAGCTGTGAAGGAGTTTGAAGGCTAGTCCAAGTCTAGATTAACTACTTCACAGCAGCTGCTTTTGTCCTTATTTTGAATTTGTCTGTTTGTTTTGCTTGAATAAGTTTCATTGCACTTGGAGATATAAGAGTAAATAATCAAAGGAACTAGAACTACAGACAGCTATTTTAATTAGATGTCTATGCATATCCTCTCTGATCCAGATAACGTGTCTGATGTTGCTGTTCTAGCTTTGCTTAACACTTTTTCACTCTATTGTAAGCCGAAGCTCAGCAAAGAATGAAATCTATTACATATTCATATCTGTACAACTACTGAAGCTTGTGTACTTAGTTATGCTGAGGTTAAGTGCTTAGAAAGTATCTTCCATGTTTGAGAAATCATGTTACAAAATGATTGCTGGCAAACGCCCCCTTGGTAAGGCGTTTAACATTACAAACATAAAATCCTTGCAAATTTTGCTTTAGGTGAAGCCACAGTCTCTCAAATACCATGGGTGAGGCATTAGAAAACAATACAAAAAAAAGATTTTGAGTGAGAGTCCAACCTCTGGCAGGCTCTTCTCTATAAGAAAGAAAGTAAAGAAGAAGTATAAAAGGCAGATTTAATGTCAAACATAAAATATAAATAGAAGTTAGAAGTTACAGGAAATAAAGTGTTGCAGGAAATTTAAGGAAAAGCTTATACAAGAGCTGCCAAATTTCCTCACTTTTTTTCATGGCAGTAGTGAGAAATAAAAAGCTGCATACGAAATCCTAAATATCTGGTCCACCCTATCCTGAATCTAAGGTATGATCAGAAGTTGGCTCAGAAGATGTTTACCATGTTCTGGCTGCACTCTGCCCTGTCCTAACACAGTTTCTAACACGTTTCTCTGTCAGTGTCATGAGGGCACTTACAGGCCTCAATTGCCCTGAGCATCCTTCCCTGGCACGCCCCACTTGCACCCTCACCCATGACCCAGGAGTCCCATTTCAGCTCTGGCCCAGGATTCCCTGTCTCTGCTCTGTGTCCTAAATAGAAGCTGGATCTATGTTGCATCCTTGCCACAAGCCCTGCCTCTGGCCCAACTCCTGCTGCTCCTGAGAGGCCTCTCTGGATGAGCCCTGGACCTGATTCATTCCTCACTGTCTCTGGGACCGTCGGTGGAGCTAGCACCCTGCTCTGCCCATGATGCTCAGAACCTGTGGGACTGCACCCTGGTCAATAAGGGCACAACCAGCAGCTGGGTCACCTTCAGATTGTGATTCATGTCCCCAGCGAGCTGCCCTTCCCCCTCTTCCTGCTCCCTGTGGGACACTTTCCATGTTGTGCAGGTGATAAACTTGCTAAACTTCACATAAGGTGTATTTGCAATCTTGAAATTAAGCACCTTTGTTGGTCCCTGAAGAAGCAGAATGGTGCGTAATGATACCATCATTATTTTCTTAACTTACAATGAAACATACTGGCATGTGGGGCAGGAGATCTAACCTGCTAGATACCAGAGCATATTGCCTCATTTGTAGTAGGTTTTGGATTCCTACTTAAGGTCTGTCTCTCTCACAGATGTACTCTGCCATCATGGATATACTCATGGTGCCAGTTTCCATTTCCAGGAGGAGCTATGTTTAATTCATCACTGTGTCTTGGTGGAACTGAATCAAGTTTTCATCCTTGCACCCACTACAGGTTTTCTTCACTGGACACAGGAAGCTACTACTACTATCCTCAGTCCTTCTGCTGGAGATGATCAATGTTTGCTTACACTTTAACTAGCTTTTCAAAACTGCTATTTCTTTACACTGCTCCCGGATAGGCACTGTTGCGTGATAGCATGCTGTCTGCTCGCAAAAGTATGCAAGAAAATGGTCTTCTTGATCTTTGCATTAACCAGTGTCAGAAGTTAAGACTGATGGTTTGCAAAACTGGCGATCAAGGCATTACAAAGACTAACACAAACTTGTACAACTGACAAGGAATTGATGATGAGGTGTTGCTTGTACCCTGAGGATCAAATGGCAGGTGCTATGCACGAAGAATAACGAATGAGATGAAAATCTGACATGGACAAACAGTACAGCTATATTTGGTTTAGCAAGATCCCAATTCATCTAAGTAGTATGAATTCATTCACATCTACTCTGACTGTGACACCTTGAACACTCAATATATAATTTATACATGTGCAAATTTACTTCCTACTTTTCTTTCAGAAAATACAGAGATTACATGTCATTAGCAACAACAAAATAAACTGGTTCACTTAATCAGCAATAGGAAGAATTTTATTTCAAATGGCAAACATCTTCTATGAGAAAGACAGCAGCTGTTCACAAAAAAGATGGTTATTAAAATTAATCCAATTGTAAAACTTCACTTAAAATTTAACATGAAACACGTTAGAGTATTCTTCTAGGTCTATATATACATACACATACAGGTAAATATAATATGCACATATATGTACATAATATATGGGTACTTGGAACAGTAATAGGAGAGAATTCTTAATGTACACAGAAAGATTTGAGTTTTCTTTTGACCTTATCAAAATCCTAATCTGTCTTCAGCAAGTTCAAATAGCACTTACATAAGTCTCTTCTCAAAACCACTACAATCAATGATAGACATGGATATTAGCAACAAGTAACAAAAATTTTAAATCATACATAAGAAGTTTGGTTGGTTTTGTTCTCTCTGAGAAGATCTTGAAGTCTCATAGCTTGAGGGAACTTCAGAACAGCAGCCTAAATAAGGTCTGTAAAACTGGGTGGGAATATTGGCAGGAAGCACTTGGTGTTGTATTGCTTATCTTGACATTTCCACCATTACATTTTCCAGGTCACAAATGTAGAATAATCTGTTATTTATTTTCCCCATAGCAGGAACTTAGTATTTAGTACTTACTTAAGTTGATATAATTAAGGTTTAAATATTTCTAGAGGTATGAATGCCTAATAATATTCCCCAATTTAAGGGATCTACTTGAATTCAGACTGTACTTTCTCAGAGCATCTCTGTTCTCTCTTGAAAAAGAAATATGAAAAAGAACTTTCCTTGAAGAATGGAATTTCTTTCACTTATTCAAATGGTTGCACGTCTCCTGCAAGGGTTTCAAGTTTCCTGTGCATCACACTTACTGAAAAATCTGAACTGATTAAGCAGGACATGCGCTGTAAAAATGATACTTACCAGGAAACGTTGGACATCATGCCATGCAGATGAATAGCACATGCACTGCAAAAATGTGTCAAGGTCCACACAAACAGTGTCTGGTTTAAATCAGTGTTCAGAAAGTGTGAGTGGATGGCTGGATGTCCAAGGCTCCAGATAGGGGAAAAAATTCCTCATACTTTGGAAAATATTTCTGATTGATACGAGGAGTCATATCTAGAAGAATCGAGATACAGCCCTACTGACTTCTTTACATCTCTCCACCTTTCTGAGCATCTGTGATGGTCAGCAAATCAAAGAGAGAGGTCACAATTAGGTCAAAAAAAGATGCAAAAAAACAAGTAAAAATTGTACTTGGAAGCAGACAATGAACTAGATAAGAAAGCATTTAAAAAAAAAAAGGATAGCATTGTTAAAATTGGAAGATTGCCATTTAATTAAAGTTTGTCTTGTATAATCAATTAAATGTGTCAACACTGGATAAGTGCCATAGATGGCCATGAACTAAAGAAGTTTGTGAGCAGGGTATGATAATTTTCTTCAAGGTAAACATCAGAACAATAAACAGAACTGCTTTCAATTTTAATCTGGAAAGTTACAATGATATTTTCTTTTTTGTAAATGCTGCTTTATGGAATTAAAATAGGATCAAATGAAGACAAGGTCAACTAAAGCACAACTTCTTTCTCAGCTGTGTTTTTCTGTGCGGTTATGTCTGATCATAGGAACAATAAAGCACAAAGTGTTTATCCTGTAGAGATGAAGCACCAAATTACATGTGATGTATGAAAAGATGCTTGTTGGCATGTACAAGGCTTATGCAGAATATCACAAGCACGGTAAGTTGAAGACCACCTAGCTCCACTGTAGGAATCCTGAAGACAGTGATCCACAGTTATTTCTTGACTGGTAACGTGACGGTATACAATAGGATGAGACTATGAAAAGGTGGACCGGCTGTGCTTTGTGAGTTAGTATTCTCCATTGCATGAACATGCAAATCCTAATTACTGTTGACATATGCCCTTCAATAATAAAAATATAACAGTAATCTCAGTCTAAAGTCTAAAAGAAGGACTAATTCATACAACATATGTATACATCCTCCAAAAACTTTTCAGATCATTTCAAGCAATCTGAAAATGAAATATATTAAAAATTTAATTAAATATGTTAAATATTATTTTAAAAATATGTTTCAGAAAACATAACTTTGATTTTGTTTTTTGCGTATTTCTCTTATATCTCCATCATACCTACCAAATTAAAACCCAATCTTTCTTTCTTTTTCAGATATGGTCTGGGTCATGCCGAGAAGCTTAAAATTTGAATTTTTCATAAATTAATATACCTTTCTTATCAAATGAAATAATTATTTTTGTATGCTGAACACATTCAGTAATGAACGAGATGGAAATGAAAATCTGAGAAACCAGAATTACCTCCTTAGGCCAATTATTTCAAAGAGCATTTGTGTGTGTGTGTGCTTCACACAATTGAAAGGGTATGTGTTTAAAAAGCGTTTCCTAGTTAATTTATATTCTTGTCTTAGAATATCATTATTAGCCTAGAAACTTGTTCATACAATGCCAGCCTTACTGCAACCGTCATTTACTGTTTATATTGCTAAATGTAAATCCTCCACGTTTTATTTAGAATAAAATCCTTTGGGCCTTCAGTGGTTTATTTGTTCTTGTGCATTAATTTGGTTTGAGAGGACACGAAAACTACTTGGCAGAAAATATACAAGCTGAAATAATTACTGTGAAGTTGTAATATCACCACTCTTTTTTATTTAACTATTGGCACTCATTTAAGATGTATTCCCTAACTGATACTTCAATGCACAGACCGTGAAACTTTAGAGAATTGGGCCCTGTCCGCTATAAAACACCCAGTTCTGTTCCCTGCGGAGGCAATGTGTTTTGAAGACATTGACTTCACTACAAGGAAGAGAAACCAAGTTTCTCAAAATCGCCACTGTCGCACCCGTGACTGAACACTGTGCTACGTAACAGGCACACTGCATGCACTGATGCTCTGTTCTGGAGCAGCCGCTGCCAGGCAGGAGGCAATCTGCAGTGCTGCTGCTCACTAGATTTCGGTTGATATTCCCATTTAACAGAATGGAAGAACCGAAACAGAGAGAGAGACCTAGCTGTATTTTCCCCAAACTCAGAGCTCCTGGTATTTGCTCGTTCTCTGTTGGGATGCAAGCTATATCTTCACAGGACTTTGCAGTGAAAGCGGATCAGCTCCAGAGTAGTCCTTGGCTACAGCTGCTGCTGCAGTGAATCAGAGCCTCAAATGTAAGCCTCTCATATTCCAGGCAAACGTTCAAATCCTTCTGTCGCTGAACTGATCTGTAATCTCCTGATCTCTTCTGTTTACTTAGCCTGTGTTGGTAAGACTATTTGAAGCACAGAGAAATGATGTCTTTATGGCACAGAGGAGAACTGGGGAAGGTATGGTTCCTGATCACTGAGCGATGCATCTGTGTCCACCCACCACAGTGCCCAAGTGATGGGTGTTCCAGATGTTCTACTTCCAGTGTCAGTTAGGCAATGCATCGGAATGAACACCTACACTTCTGTTGGCAGTGACTATGGTAAGTCACACAAGAAAGAGAATCCCAGAAAATAACAAAATGAAACAACCTAGAGGCATAATGTTGTCAGAAAAAATGCCTATTTGACTAATAAGTGAACCTGGAGGCACTGCTTGGAAATGTTTATTTTCTCTTTTGTTCTTGATTCATTTAATCTGATGAATCTATCACTTTCAGTTATGTTATGAAAATGAAACAGTGGATTGTATGCAAGTTGATTAACAGCAACATGTTGGTAGCATGACCTAATCATTCCCTGCAGGATTACTATTTCCTTTCTTGTTTCATTTCAAGATAATTCAGCTTTCTTTTTCTGCAATGAAATTACAAATCATGTGATTCATCCTGGAATAATCTCATAAAAATAATCAAAAAGGCTTGCAGAAGAAGGAAAGTGTGAGAAAGAATGAGACAGAAAAGAGTCTTCCAGCTGACTAAGGGGAGAGATTTAAAGGTCACCATCAAAACAGGCTTCAAAACCAAACACCAGAAAAGACAATAAAATCAATTAGGAAAATTGTATTGTTGATGTTTGAAAGTTAACTGTCTTAATAACAGAGTATAGACACATTATGTATTCAAACACTTTTGGGAAACCTCAATGTCTTCCAAAATAAAAGGTCTATGCGATTTTTATTAGGAGCTCAAATTTATTTTAAAAACATTTTTGATGTGCATATGTTAGAGTTTCTGTGGACAAGAAGTATTTATAGGATAGCTTGAAGCCTGGCTTCCCGTTAAGTGTGACTTCACTTCTGTTGCCTGAATAAACAACGTAGGACCCACAGAGACTCTGTCATTTGTGGCAAAATGGTGTTGATCTCCTGGGGAAAAATGCTGGAGTCCGTCACTTCATTTGTTGTGTGTGGTCATTAATTTAATTTGTGATTACTAGCAAAGTACAGGAAGATACACACAGATGAATTATTGATCTGCTTTTGGGCACTAATTAGAACAGGTTTACAGTTAATCTCTAAAGCACTCTTTATCTTGTATGCAATAAAAGAAGACCAAATTTAATTTGTCCTCTGTTGTTCTTGTGATTAATTGAATGTATGAAACCAAATCAGCATTATATTCCTAACAAGGCATTTGTAAATGAACATTCTGGTTTGCAGACATCATTCTCCTTATTCTATATCTGTAGAAAGAACAAAGATAGTCGGTAACAACTTTGACAGAAGGCAGGGCTTGGGGTAAATTTAGCTATATGCTAATACTTGATTTGCAGCACACAAAATGCTTTACTAAGAAAACATAGTAAAAATGAAAAAAAAATCCTACTATTTCGTAGTAGTAAGATAGTAGTTTATCGTATGATTATATACTGACAATGTCTTTCTCCTTTCCCTTTCTCCTCCCTCACCTCTCCGAGCCTGCGGTGTGACATTTACTATGGTGCAGCAGCCAAGCTGGAGCTCCACTGAGAGCTCCCTCTGCGACAGGGCCGTTGTCAGCTGTGGGCAGCGCTGCTGCAGGGCTGCTCCTTTCTCCCCTTGCCATGAGAAACAGCAGTTTCAAACAGCAGCTTTGGCCACAGACAGTTTGAAAGCAGGAGCCTGACTGCCTGTGCTGCCAGCAGAAATGTCATGTCACACTTGATCATTAGGTATCACTTCCAGGTAAGCAAAACTAGACTTTACAAAGCATCATCTTTCAGCAGGAACCTTTTGTACTAATTAGTTTTTATGTTATTTTTAAAGGCAACATGTTTTAGATGATCCTCCATTTTGATAGGACACAAAAAATGTGACACAATCTGTATATTAAACTGGAGAAATGAAGATGTCTACATGAAATAACAGTTCTAATTTGTTTATGTTTGTTACTTTAAAAACTCTGTTAATGCTACTGAAATTCACATTATGGTTTTTGCCTTAGCATTAACGATTACCTCACTACTTAGTACTGTTAGATTTGTTACACTTTAAAAAACAGAAAACCAGAATCTCTCCTTTTTCTCTTGAGGCGTAAAAGCAGGTTGAAGTCCACAGACAGAAGAATAAACACTCCTTGTAATTTCTCCCGCCTTCTGCCACCTCCAGATGATGCTCAGATACCAAGCTGAGCATGTGCAACATACACTTGCTAAAAATGCTAGTTGCTGCTCTGTATGTTTGTATGTATATCCATATGTGTGTGTATATAAAGATTTAAGACTGCAGAGACAAGTATTAACAGGAGACAACAGAATGAAAATTTGCATGCACAACCCTAATCGGCTCCTTTTCCATATATATTCTGAAACAACACACAATCAACAAATCTATTTTTCCACAAAATCTCCTTGTCGTTCAGCACACAAATAAATACCATAAACTAATGAGCAGCTATTGAATATGTTGTTTTCTCCTCTTTGTTCAATGTTATCACCTCATTTAAATACTGGTTTCAAGACAGAAAGATTAATTTTCTTATTTACTCTTCAGTAATACCCATCACTACAGTGTCCTAGTGCTTCAGACATTGATCTGCATTTCCTTAGCACCTATAGAAGAGGGTTCTGACTGCACGCTTAGGTAGAGAACTAGTAGAAAAAATGAAAATAACTAATTTATAGGGCACTAATTTGAGAGTTTTTAATCCTGATTTTTCAGAACAATTGACGATAAATAAAACTACCCAAGTTTATAATACAGTCTCCCATATTGGCTGCAGTTACGAATGCTCTAATGTCATCAATCAGACCTATCATCTGACCAAAATCAGATTGCATCATCTCACACTATCCTCCCGGAAATAAGAAATGCAATTATTTAATATCTATGAGAAGTTTTGTTTGCTTTGTTTAATAACCCTAGTTTCAATCTAGAAGTTTTGGAACAAGAAAAAAAGAAATTAGTTCATTGGGATGGCACTCAACAGTCTCAAATAAAACATCAGCTCCTTTTGCTAGTAGTTTGCTAGCAATCTTCTGCCTTAGTCACCACACATTTTTCAACTAATGCAACAAGCCACTTTTATTTATCTATAGAAACTGTTTGCTGTGTAATGAATTAGTTGTTCTTGATAGCAGAGTATAGTAGTGTAGTGCCCAATCCCTGGCCTGTGTTCCTCGCCTCACTCTCCATCAGGCCAAATCTGCAAACTGCAGTTACCAGTCCAGTTTATAATCTCAATTTCATTTGATTCCTTAGTTCAGAGGACCATTTGGGCAGCAAAATTGTTGTACCTAATCTACCTATATACTCACCTTTTTATGCGGTTGCTAAGAGCAGCTGTCATGGTTTACATCACCCACGGAATCTTTTTCACAGGGGTTCTCCTTGAGCTGGAGCCCCATGTGGAATTTGTTTCTGTGCATGCAGATAAATATTTTTGTATTTGAGTACGATGAAGTGGGCATTTTTTGCTAAATTTCAGTGGACAAATACAATGATTGCACATGCTACACTGGAGCCTAAATATTCAAAAGCATGCTTTCAAAAATGTCAAAGTTAAAAGTATTTCATACTGATTTAATTGTCTAAATAAGTAATTATCAATTTCTGGAAGGTTGGCTTCTTAGCCTGTGAAAGAATGTTTTTGTATGTCATGTATATTGCAGAAATGGACAGAAGTGAATGGACTATGTTGGTAGTATCAAAGCAAGAGGGTTGCAAAGAGATGGTTGCTCCACTTTGGTAGTGTACCTCTACTGTCTTGAGACGATGCAGGCAAGTTCAATACAAGTAAGAGCATCCCCCATACATCTGCCATTTAAATTTTGGAGGACTTCATTATGCGCATTTTTTATGAGTTCACACACATTGAAAAAAAAAGTCAGGCAAAATTCCAAGAAACAAATCAGTTTGAAAATGAATAAAATGAAACTGCTGAGCTACTTTATGAAATAATTCTGCCTTCAAATAACTGGGTTATTTTTCATAGCTATTTACTCAAGAATCAAAGCCTGTATGTACATTTAAGCAAATATCAAAAAAAAACCCCTTCTACAAACTGAAACGTGCAGGAGTTCTGTCTAAAAAAGGTAACTCCACAAGGAGCCACTAGAGTATAAGAAATTTCACTTATTTGTAAATTCATGAGAAATATAGTTAGTCAAATCCAGACAATGAATTATGAATGGTTCTGAGCAAAGGGGGAAACTGTACATCCTGTACAACTGACAAAGAACATTATAGCAACCGAATACTGAGAAAAATACTGAATATAAAATAAATAGTAACAGACAACATGAAAACATTTTTCTATCTCAAAGCTGCCAATCTAGTGGTGAAGTATACAGTTTGAAGATGTTGTCCTTTATTTACATAAAGAATGAAATGCTACAGGCATGAATTCTGTCATCTATCTGTCTATGGTATTTCTGATGCCTCCCCATCTTTTAGTTAGTCATATCTGTTTCTGTAAATAGCTGTTTTTAAAGAGAAAAATTTGCCATTTTTAAGTATATAAAAACCAGAAGTCTGGCTACTATATTAGATAACAGCAAAGCAGAGCTGGCAGCATGATGTGCCAAAGGTCAGACTCTCAAAGTGTAGTTGCATACTTCTAGCTACTCCTACTTTTGCATACTTTTGACATGTGTCTCACATCCTTCATGTCTGATTCCTGGAAGCTGCCAGTCTACCCACTCCATGTCAAGTTGATTAGATATAGAATCACATACACTAGGGACAGAAGTTTGATGTGACAAGTATGATTTTCCTTTCAGCAAGCTGAATCTCTTTCAAGATTTTCGGATAGACTGCACTGGTATGATGAGAAATAATCGCCTGACCCAAAATTTTAACACAATTCAACATCAAACACGGCAAATGCGTCGAGTTTAGTTGCACTTGTATTCTCACAAGCACACATTTTCCTTATATGCTAAAAGCTTATTAAACAAAATCTTTCTCCCTTTTCTCCATTTCAAAATCTTACTGTCAGGAAGATCTTCCAAATCCATAGCAACCTGATTTTTAATCTGCACCACCAAAAACAAGAGCACATGCGTGGCTTCCTCCCCCTCCCCTCGGTCATATGCTCTGCTGACAAACTCAGCATTTGGAGGGGAAGGGATTAGTCACTGGAGCAGCAAGGGAAAACCAAGGATTCCTTACAAAAGAAGTGCCTTCAAACCGTGTGTCTGCTACTCATCACTCACTTCACGTGAGAATTCAAAAACACTAGGCATGTTTTATGGCATGTTGCCTTTTTAAAAAGAAAATTATAATAATGGGACCTCTCTGACAGCTGCTTCATGGTTTGGAATATGAATACCAGTCCCAGCAGAGGCAGATTAGAGGCCAAAGTGTAGAGGAATGGGGGAGAGGTGAAAGGTTATTAGCTTGAGACATGTGTCTCCAAAATATATCTTGCAGATCTTCAGCACATAGCTACGCTGTAATGTTTACATCATTTTTAGATTTTTGGTTGGGTGCTCTTTAAAAGAGAGTATATATAAAAATGTACAATACATAGTCATTATACACATGATATACCTGAAATAACATTTAGCCATCTTTAGAAAAGATTATGAATCATAATCATAACGAAAAATTCATGTATACTACGTCTTATAATCAGGCAGTGCATTAATTACTTGAAGAGGAAAATCTTTTGACCAATTTTTTTTCTTTTGTTCACAAATTATTTTCATATTTACCCAAAGCATACATCATTACCAAATCTCAATTTTTCTGCTGTGGTGTTTGCTATTCAGGAACAAGTACAGCCAACTACCAGTAATAATTAGCCAACTAATTTTACTACATGGACAGTCTAGGAACAGACACGTGCGGTCATCCCAGCAGCATAAGACATTGTACAGAGAACCTGTGGAACTGGCTGGGAGCTGCTTATCAAGACTGGGAAATAGGATACGCTATGAGATCATCACGAAACACTTCTATCGTTTCATCGCCTGATGTAGCACGTACGCAAAGCAGCCCATTAGAGAAAGCAAGCTGAGCATCTCTTTGTTCAGGCTGAGCCTCTTTTAGGATGACAACATATAGTACATGCTACCATATAATTTTACATGGCAGCTATGTACTGTCTAAGGATTTACACACCATTGACACTGTACAAAGAGAGGTCTGCTAAAATCTCACACAATATAATTTAGTTTTACTTTTTCCTTTTACAGATTCCCAATACCGAGCAAATATATAAAAATTATTCCTAAAAGAACATTTTAATTAAACACTTGACATTTGGGAAATACTTCTGTTGCAGATGCTTCTGAAATTTCAATTTGTGTATCTTTCTGTACATGCATGATAACGTCTTCCAAGGATCACTTGACACATTTTGCACTTATTTTGCACACACAATGTACACAAGGACAACATTGCTAAGAGCTCTGACGCTATTTTAAATTTTGCTTTTTCAAATTTTTGAAGTCCTAGCTTGCCCTACTTAAACAGCATTTTAAAGTACATTTTTGCATGAGTTTTTGCAGTATTATAAAAAGCTATTCAGTAAAAGCTTTTACATCCAGAGAAAGATTCTTTTGTCACTGTGAACCTGCCAAGAGGTCCCTGCAGCACTCAGACTATGATCGATACTGTAGAAAACACCAGATACATCCAACTTCCTTTTTCTCCTTAAAGCATTAGCACGTAGCGTATGTAACTTGATGCTGAAAAACTCTGCTGTCTGCAGCCCCTGACAATCCAGTGTCATGTCTGGCTACTTTCAAAAGCTACATGAAGGTTACTTGAGTGAGAGGAGAAGATAAATATTAGTAGATTAATAGTAATATCTTTTCCTCTAAATAGAATTCAGTGCAAGTTTGGAAAAAGAAATATATGTTGGGAAATATTAGAGACATTGGGGTAGAGTCAGTTACTGCATACAGCAGGCACTGTCAATATAACTAATTTAATCACTGGAACTAACTCAAGAAAAAACCCAGTTAATTGTGGTCTTATATAAGAAGTGACGTCAGTCTGTGTCTCAGTACTGGAAACTAATGCAGCCTTGTGGGGCTTTTAAATCTGGCAGCTGGCAGACTGTGATGTTGACAAGGAGAAAGACTAGAAGCAAAAGCTATTTTATTTTTAAAGTCAGAATGCTCTGTTCAAAGTTGGGAGAGATTCAACATTTTTTGTTTTTTTCTCCTCCTTGCCCTCTGCCACTTTGGAATTTACATGGAGGCAATTGTTCGAGGTTCAGGTGTGGCATCTCTGGAACCTGGGAAACTTCAGTTTTGTTATCATCTTTTACATCTTTCAAGTGGCAGATATGAAATCGAGGTAATTCTGATACAAAACACTAGTAAAACAGTGTGAACACAGCATTCATGACAATGTTTTTTCTCAAAGGAATATTTGAGAAAAATGTCAGTAGTCCTTATTTCTTTATACTGCTTTTGGAAAATGTTCCTTGAGAATCTTTTCCATTATGCAAGTTGCTCTGTTATGTGAAATGGCCGGTCATTTAGCAGACATTTTGGAGATAGGATGGGGAAGGTGACAGCCTGAGAGACCAGTAAAGTTACTGGTCCAGCATTTCACTGTGTGGTCTCACTTCTGTGACCATGTAGAAAGGCTGATTCACTTATTGGGGTCCACAATGGTGGGAAGAAGAGCAGATAGCAAAGAAGAAAGATGTGGATACAATACAACTGATTTAGTATTTTGTTTCATGATGATGACAGCAAAACTACTGATTGTTTATATGTTACCTGAGTGATCTCAAAGAAATCTTCACAGAGAAAAGAAAGCATGATGGTCTCTTACAGGTAGGAAAATCCAAGTATAGCAAACTGAAAGGACCAGGACATGTTTACTCAGTAAGCTACTGGCAGGGCTAGGAACAGCCCAGTTTCCAGTTCTAATGTACTATTGAACTATGCTACCTTTGTGGTGAAGAAGGAAAAAAATAGACACATACAGATATACTTGGATTAATTGGATTCGACTTTGATTAATTTCAGCACAATTTAATTCTTGATTCCAACAGAGCACTGACTCATCAGAGTCTGAAAATTGTGGCTGAACCACTGGGAATGTCACTGAACAATACTTTCTCTCCATTTCTGTAAACAGGACTTCTGTAACATCAGGCCCTGGGCACTGAAGACATCCAGCAACTCACAGGATTGAAAACTAAGTCACCACCTTGAGCTCTAAATAATTTGACGGGGAAAAATATATCTCTGTCTCCTTCTGGAGGCTCCCTTCAAGGGCATAGACTTGTTTTTCCACTTATAAAAATTCTATTGTTCTCCTTTAAGCAATGAATTGCAAGAAACAAAATTTTACTGGGTACTTCAATAAACCACTTTGAGCTGCTTGTCCTTGCAGACATGCAACAAATGAGTAATAAACGCTCCTTGAAGGATCAGAGCAATTGCCAGTGAACGAGACTACATGCCACATCCTGCTGCTGCCTATCTTGGCAGCACTCACACATAGCAACTCTAGAGGAAGACATTAGAAATATTATAAATATTAGGGGAATATTACTAGGGGCATATACATTCCTAACTACATCTGTTATCTCCTAAAAAATCAACTACTGCATTTCAGGTTCTACACCTCTCGAAATGTGACATTTCAAAGAAAAATGCATGAAGCAGCACAGTAATCCTAGTGAGGAGATGCAATTTTACTGAATTTTCTGCATTTGTATTTATGAAAAAGCTTTAAACACTGCTTATATACTTTCCTCAGGGAATAAGATTCTGTGAATTCCTTTCTTTCAGAAATCTGTTCATTTCTGCACAAATGTTACAAAAGAATATAGAATGCCTAATGATTTGTCATTGAGATAAATGAGCAAAAATGCTATTTTGTTTCTCGTTCCTAAGTGTAAGCAAGTATATTCCTCTGTGCCATAAATCACACATACACAAGAAGTCCAACCAATTTTTCAATAAAATATTAAAATATGAAATTAAATCCATTGGATTTAATGTGTAAGACGTAAGCATTCTATCCTAAAGACAATGACAACACTTTTATCACAGTGAGTGACTGAGCTACACAAAACAAGGGCAGCTGTAACTTGTGTTGCCAACAACTTCTGCAGCTTTTTTGACCTTCCCATTGTGCTGTTCAGTAAAAAATGCATACAGGTAGTTACCATGGTAATCCCCACATCACATGATAATCTTCAGCTGTTGCAGAGATATAGAGCATCTTCTTAAAGAAGCATGCATAGATGCACATAGATAACAGACAATAAATTTGGGACAAACTTCCTTGTTCAGTACATCTTAAATTAGATCAGGTGTGAAAACAGCACAGAAAAGGTTATGTGAAGGCTTCCCAAGCTAGACAACTGTAACAGTGGGAACACACTTGCTTGTAACGAGCCCAGTGGGCACAAATAATTGATTAGATTTTAAAACCTTCAAACAGAAGTTGCATTACTTTCTTGTATGGTACAAAAAATATTGCATATACTTCATAAATAATCATAAGAATATAACTGATTATCTCCTTTGTAAAATAATCCTGAGCGCACTTGATCGATGATACCTGTATGAATTCAGTTAAACTCATACAACCATACAGAAATAGCAAAATGAATCTGATTCTGAAGATCTGGGGCTTTTTCAAACATGGACTTCCACTAGTAAAGGATGTGTTTTAGTCTTTGGTCACAACATAAATGCCTATGCCTGAACAAAATATCCCTGACACTCAAAAAAGAAAAAAGCATTTCAAGCTTAGAAGAATGACCTTGCCTTAGCTTCTACATCTGAGAACAGAGCTCTTTTTGTTTCTGAAGCAGCTTGTCTTCAACTGTGAAGCAATCTCTCCCTCATCAGAAAACTCTCTCTCTCTCTGAAGTTCTCATTTATGTTGATCTAAAGCAATGCCTAGCGTGTGACTAGGGAAGAACATGAAAGGATGGAAGAAATCTAATAATGCTTCATTAAAAGAGGTTTGCTTACATATGTGGGGGTAGGAAGGGCAGAAGATGGAGGAGGTAGCCTATCTATCCATCTCATCACTTTCCCTGTTTCGCTAATGCAACTACTGAGTTTTTGTGTGGCTCGCAACATGTAGAGCAGTGAAGCCCATTAGGCAGCCTTGTTGCTGTTCTCTGCACAATAGAGGCAAACACGGATTCCTCTTTTTGTATTTCACATGACTTGCAGCCTGTGACAGTGATCTTTCACAGAGTCTTTTTGCACATTGGGCCAGACATACAATAAAGAGTAGAAAGATGTGCTTGGTACAGAAGCCTGGCCTCTTCTCCCTTACCAACCATACAGAAACTACTCAATAGAAAAAGCTAAAGTGGTATTACCACTACTGTCTACCATCAGGATTTATCACAAATTTACAAGTACTGAAAATGGAAGTAAACCGGTGGATTTCTCCTGATGATCCAGTGGTTGCCTTTTAATCCTCAAAACATTGGCTTCTCGGCCAAATTAGCTAGATTTGCCTCACATCTCTGTATCTGATGTTTGAATCCATGTCTGAAATCTGCATTCTAGATGTCTCAAGGTCTACTAGCATCTCTATAGCAATTTTGACTCTATTTTTAAAAGCAAAATCATTAAAATTATTTCAAAAGCTACTAAAATTTTACACAGTCAGTTACAACGCTATACACTGCATTTGTGCATTCCACATGAATTTACCGCTACTGTTACTACTTACTCCACATCACCTGGTTAAGAACAATGATGATGAGATCCCATCACCATAAAAGCCTAGGACAACTTTGTTTTTTTTTCTAAGTGGAACCAATATTACATAAGCAGCCTGCTAGACACCCTACTTTTCACTCTTCAAGGCCACATAAGTTAAAGTTAGCATCTGGATTTAAGCCAGCACATGTGGTGATCACAGGTGTAATAGTTTAGTGTGAAAGCACTGCTGAGTAACTAATTTTTTCACTTTTCCTCAATTTTTAATTAATTTTAAGGAAAAAACATGCAAAACAGATGGTAGAGATAGTAGCGGAGTCCAGCTGAGAGGGCGTGGGTAATTTTAACTTGAAAGCCAAGACTTGTACTGTTTGACAAGTGAAGGTAGAGAGAGAGAAATAAAACATAATTCTAATTAGGGACAGGAATTAGAACATTTGAGTCTGTGTACAAGCAACTCTACAAGGAATGGAGCACTTCAGGTTCTACCAGCATCTGAAGAGAGGGAGGGGTTATGAGCACTTCATGCATGCTTTTTCCAACTTTTGAAAGTTTTTTTTTTTGCCTATTTTCTTTGCCTACTTTCCATATCAGAGCAGACCTTATTTCTCCTGTTCATTGCCATAAGCTACTTACAGCTAACAAAACTTAGTCTCAGGAAAATGTCAAATATAATGAAAAAGAAAGAGGAAAAGTTATAAAAGAGAGAAAGTTGGCAACAAGTTCTCCTATGGGTCACATTCTCACAGGTTCTGCAAGTTCTTCTCTTTCATTCACTAAAAACCATGCTACCACCTCAGCTGCTTCTGCTGCTGCCATTTCTGCTCTGGTTTGTGTCACCAGGGTATTGTCCGTAAAAAGAACACCTCCTCAAGCACTGCATAATGTCAGTGCTGGCTGACAAGGTGGAAAAACAGCTTTACCCCTGAAAAACACCAAAAATGAACCACTGGGAGTTTATGTCTATTATTTCTTTACCATGAAGCAGACTGTGAAAGTAATGGAGTATAACGATGTTGATGAGGAAAGAATAAACTATTTATTATTGTAATGTGATGTTCAAGGATAATTTTGAGAATATTAGAACATACAACAGATCCAAAACCTGAGTAGTGTCTAGAAAAGAAGGTTTTGAGGTCCTCTAATATGAACTCCAACACTAAGAACCCTGAAGAAAGAAAAAATGCCATTGATTTGTCAGTCAGATGTAATCAGTTCAATGGACTTTTTTCTAGCTCTTGGAAAAACAGAGCGCCACAACTTACCAGAATAAAAATTAAGGTTATGATTAAAGTAGAAGCTAGTGGGCAAGCGACAAAAAATAACAGAAGGCATGTCAGAAGGTTCAGAGTATTTCTTTTAATTGCCTGTTGAGTCTGTATGTTGACAGCAATAGGTTTACACCTAGAGCAAAATTATTTTTTAAAAGAATGGAAAAAATCACCTACCAGCTAGAGTCCTACACAGATACATCTGAGAATCTTCACAGAGATTCCAAAGACCCTTTAGATTATACGTATCATACTGAGACTTTAAAATGAGCCACAGGGAACATTAAGGTACTAGTGACTGTAGGGAGAAAGTGATGAAAGCTTTCAGTTAAAAATGAGGGTAAATGGGACTTTCTATCCATCACGTACTGATGTTTATGTATATTCTCTAGTTGTAGAAATCTGCAAATCTGCCTTATCTCAATATCATTCAGTGGTAACAGGAATCTTGGGAGTGGCTGAAGCCTGGGGCAATGTAAGATAAGGACTAAAGCACAAACTCGTTTATAATTTTAAAAAGTTTAAATATCAGTTGTCTAACCATCTCCCCAAGGAGATCCTGGAACACCTTTCTGCAAGGATGTTGAGGAGAAGAAAACTTCATAATTTTAAGATGAAACTTGATCATTTTATGGAAACGTGTATTCAGGTGGTTGTCTGAATAGTAGCAGAGTACATATGAGGATTCA
>Ga0181612_125078_pt1 | contig 29705 bp, 19 predicted proteins | sample HoacroProtozoa21_FD_119630 | JGI IMG/M metagenome (GOLD analysis project Ga0181612, IMG submission 119630) | Hoatzin crop microbial communities from Cojedes, Venezuel. Combined Assembly of Gp0051906, Gp0051904, Gp0051908 | reverse complement strand
GCTGGCCACGCTGCTGGGGATGCAGCTCACTTCTGCCTCCATTGCAGAGATGTCCCATGTCTTCTCTGCTCACTACGTCAAAGCCTTTAGGAAGTAGCCAAGACTGTCTTGTTGACATGATACCATAGAATATATAACAGCCAGCTTAAGTCAGGTGCTTGCTCCTGACTTCTCCCGTAAGTAGGAGCACACTTGGGCAACACAAAGAGGCAGTCTGGACCCAAATTTCTGTCCCTGCTATCTACAGCTCCTGCACATCAGATCTGACCAGTGCTTAAAAGAGCAACTAGATACAGCCGCTGGTGCTAATGGTCATAGAAGCACTTGAGATCAGACAGACATCACAGTTTTTCCCACTTAAAGGCAGCTTCTTTTATCAGCTGTCTTCATATTGGACTTACTTCAGTAACTGCACTAAAAAAAAAAAACAGATCCCAACATCTGGAAACACCACTATCAAGACCATTAAAACAAAAGACACTTAAAATACAGGTTAAGAATAAGGCACTACGTGGGAATGCAACACGTGTACCAGCGTTTAATACCTACCAAATGTGAAACATGGCATTACACAACCCTGTACAAACTCAACTGATCGGTCAAGGCTGGCCTTAGACCGTAGGTAGATGATTCAGTCCCAAGAACAGGCTGCCAAGGCTCTATCACCTTCATTAATATTTCTGATGTGGTGACTTGGAGGAGAGAAAGTGTAACAGTTGTCTCCTATCCTGCTGGTCTTTCTGCCCCAGCAGAAGGGCCAAGAACAGGTCCTTACTGCTGGTGCTGCTCAGTGGACCTCCAGCAGGACCCTGCTCCCAGCCATGTCTCTGATCTCCAGGGCAGCCCACAAAGCTCTGAGCAGATCCAGCCTGGTGGGAGAAACGACGGAAAAAGGTCCTATTTAGGGGCAGCCCAAATCTTCCCAAACAGCCTGGATTCACCCTTAACACATCTGCTCTTCCCAGCTAGCTGGTCAATCCTGCAAACAAAGCATAACTCTGCAAGGTATTTGTGGACATCCTGGCAGACTGGGTTTGCTGCAACTTGTAATCTGGTAATCACAACCATCCATAGAGCAGATCGCTGATGTAGTTTATTGTTTGGTTTCCAGCATCAGTGTCAAGTTATTGCCTACTGTTATATTGAATTAATCACATTTACCTGCTTTTGAGATGCATTTGGAGGCTGAAAGAATAAGTATTCTATGCATAATAAATAATATAATAATATGCATAATAAATAATATAATAAATAATATGCATAACTGAAGTGGAAACTGTGACAATAAAACTCGGTGTTCCTGCAAAAAAGCAAACCAAAAAGAGAGATTTTGAAAGTGTGATCAACTGGAACTTACCTCTTAAGTAGATTCTCACCGAATTCAGAGGATCAGTTCCATATGACTTTCTTATGCCAAGTTAACTGCCCCACAAGCACTGGTGTGTGATTCCAGATGGAAACAAAATTGAGGACTCCACTGAGCCGGGTAAGTGTCCAACCGTGCTCTTCAATGCCATGAAAAATCTAGAGAAAAGCCAAAGTGGATGGATTCCAAAATATTTTAAACAGGCAAACTCTTCAGTGCAGACAGCTGAGAAAGTCATTGATAGATGATAAGAGTATGAATGACAACCTGAAAAACTGTTATCAACACACCTTGGAGTCTGTGACAACTTAATCAAGAGAGGTTAATAACTGCTTTACAGGAAAAATAGGCAAGAAAGTGCTAAGAAATTTATAACTTTACTGAATAATTTTTGGGTGGGCAATTTAAATGACCTGTTCGATCCTCTCGTAAATAGCTATAGCTGGGGTAAAAAGACAGCCATGAAACAGAGTTTCTCTATCTCACCAGACATCAACATCTGCAGTGTAGGTGTCTGGCCAAACAGGACACTCCAGGTCCCTGCTAAGAATGAAGTACTCTGACATGACATGCTTCCATCTCCATTGGTCGTAAAGGGACTTTACACGGCTAGGAGCTAGAGCTATCACAAGCATGAGCAACTTTTGACTATGCCAGAAGAAAGTTAGGTAGGACGTAAGTGGATTCAAAGATATGACAACTGCAACCCTTGGAATATTGTTTACATGTATTAAATTGCTCCAGTATTACATGGAAGAGAAGCTTGCCTCATGGTGAGCAGGGTTTGCTGATTTGAGTCGTGCCCTCACTAAAAAGCAGCCTCTCTGTCCTGTAGGAGTATCTTGTATCTTTTGCATCGAAACAATGACAGAAGTCTTCCCATCAGAAGGGAGGTGCAGGGAAGGGGTGCTTCACATCTCCGGTTGTGTCTGCTGGCTACGTTCACTGTGCGGACTATGCAGCATCGACAGATTCCTCCCAGCTGGAGAAATAACTTCAGGATATCTTGTGAGTCCTATAACCATCACGCACCAGGTGAGACGTCTGTCGTCCAGGGAGGTGGCCAGACTAGACAAGGACAATTCAACGCCCTGACAATTCCAAGGGACACAAATGAATGTTGAACCAAGTAAGGAAAAGATCTCAGAATTTCAAAGACAGATGTTCTCAGCAACACAGAGGAGGACACATTCTGCTTACTGGGGGTTCTCCAGCACAACCATACCTGGGTTCAGGTTTGAAAACTTTCTATGAAATACAAAACCTTACTAGTGCATAAGCAGTTCATTGTACTTGGAGAACATCACTCCTTCCTTGCTTCTTCCTTACAATGGGAAGACTTAGGACTGCCTTTTTTTCCTCAAAAATTCCTGCCATGACAAAAAGCACAAACACTAACTGCTCAGGTGCTTCTATCAGCGACTGGATGATGAACAGAAAATTCCTTCCCCATGTCTGCCATCCACGCAGCTAGCAGAGAGCTCCTGAGAGCAGTAAATTAGAGAGGTAAGGAAAAAGCAGTAGGCAGGAGAGTTTCCAGGACTGTCCACGCTTTGTTGGCATTCCCCGTTTATAAGCGGTGTTGATCCACAGCTAACAGGTGCCAGCTGAAGCACAAAAGCTTCAACTGGAGACAGCCACCTCCAAAAGGGTTTGGATTCATTTTTAAAGACAGATCTATTTTTTTTTATTCTGGTAGATCCAAACCACAGTGAAAGATTTTGTTTCAATTTTACCAATCAAAGGTAGAATATTCTTTTCTGCAGAAACTGCATTTTCCATCAAAGAAATTTTCAGATGAACATTTCTGATTGGCTATAAAATTGTTTTTAACATCCCCTGTCAGTATCAGGGTTAGTTTCTGAATATACTCAGTTTATTTTACTGTCTCTCTTAGAAGACATAAAATCCTATGCAGTTTGAAACTTCAGTAGTATTTTTACTGAATGCTGAGATTATAGCATTCAGTAAATGCTATAAATCAAAAATAAAAAAAAAAACGCTGCCAGAGACTGAATTGTTTAAACAAGCTTTCCAAGGTCCCAGTGAATGTATCTCCAGGAGTGGACTGAGATGTCAGGTGAGCAAAAGCTACTTGATTTTGTAATTCAGGAATGACTTTTTACTCATATAAACTTAATGTAGCCCAGACAAACTCATAAAGCATTTAAACCATGTAACTGTTTAAATATTCAGTTTAATAATCTTGTTGGTGTTATGTGCAATGTCTGGAAATGCAGTACTGTATCTGGAAATCCCCTAACCAGGAGTGTGGAACACCAAAGGCCCATGCTCCCCTCTTGCTCTTTTGGAACAGTCTTCAGTTAGGGAGGTTTGAAAAAGATCACACTCTGTAAAACCACATTTTCTTTCTTCTGATGTTCCTTATACCATTTCACATGGTTTCAGATGTGAAAACATATTTGCATAAATACATATTTAAGATCTTAGGTTTGACTCTTCTAATTCTAAAGTTGGATTCTATTGCTGGATTAAAACCTGAACATTTTGAGGCAAGCCTAATAGTAACTCACCGGACATATTTGTAGGTCAGATCTTTGTTTTCACATCATGGGACACCGATTAGACCTTGTCTTCTTGCACACAACTAAAACTTGAGCGAGGTCTTTCTGTCACACTGAGGCCACTGAGCGAATCCATCTCACAGGAAGAATTACTGTGGAGGAATTCTGTACCAGCCTTTGACACTGAACTGACACATGCTAAAAATAAACCCCCAAAATGATTTAAGAACTTTTACCCCAAATCATTTCAGCAATCCGGTTACAGGATAGCAGCACCAACAGCTGTCTTGGCACGAATGAAGGGTCTGGAAGAAGTGGCTGGAGGGAGGAAGGTATTTCTGAAACCACCTTTGCCACCCAAGCCAGCGCACCAAGGACAAACGCCCGTTGTTACTCTCCAGGCGGTTTCCGAGCACACCTCGAGCTGGCCTCGGGTACCGGCTTCCAGGCACGACTGCGGAGAGCAAATCGTTAGCGACCCACAGCGCAGCTAGCACAGCAGGACATGCACTTCATTAAAGACACTGGCAGGCCAGTGTTGGCTTGATAAGGCACTGAGTGCTACTTGCTTGCCTCAACCACCGCTGCCCCATCAAAACACGTCCCTCCTGACACCGGAATCCCTCCCGTTTCTGTGGCTGCACCCAGAGCCACGGCACACCACACCACCAAGTCCAGCACGGCAGAAAATCACTTGTTTGCTCCACCAACCCACCCAAGATGTTTGGGACTTTCCAAGGGACCGCATGCCATCTTGGCGTATTTACCTTTCCCCGTCGCAGTTTGCAGACGTTGCTGGCATCACCGAGCTGTAAATGAGGACAACTGCTCTTCACCTCCCTGCATGCTTTTTCTGTCTGAGACTTTCACGCTGTTCACCCATTCAGACAGGGTCCTGCGACCGGGCTCGCAGGTGGACGATCCCACCAGGCTAATGCTCGGCATGCCCACGCTGCCGGTGCGCTGCCGGAGGGGCTCTCCGAGGCCCTGGTGACTCCTCACACCTCTCCACACGTACATTTGCTGTCCCTTGCTACACGGGATGGGCACCCCAAAACCCTGCTGCTCCAAATTCAGGGTCAGCCTTGCAGGCTGAGAGTTTCCCACCTGAAACCCTGCTGGACGCCTGACCCTCGCTGGCCTGCGTCTCCTCGAACAGCACTTCCAGCAGTGCCACCCTGCCTACAGACTGGTCAGAGTTTAATTTCTTTTTTTTCATACAAACAAGAAAACAGCTAAACGACTGCGTGCAATATCTAAGGCAGCCCACGCTCCATGCAGATGATCTGCTGTAGCCTGATCAAGGCCAAGAGAGTTACCTCGGCTGTGTCCCAAGTAAGCAAGCACTTGGGGCGTGCAGCGAAAGCCCTCCGCAGTAGGTGAATGCAGTGAGAAATTTCCCAGTGCAAAGCAATTCTCTGAAAAGCACGAGCTTTGAGCACACAACGTAAATCACATTTCTGAGTGCTCCTCACCCTTTACTTTTCTCATATCCTGCTGGAGAGGTACAAAAAGCTCAAGTTACAGAATCCCAGAGCTGCTGACTCACAGCAGAAATGAGCAATAACAGCAGCCCCAGCCCGCTCGTCCACAGCCTCCTCTCTGTGACCACTGCAGAAACCACAGCTTCGACGGGGTGATGAAAAGTCCAACCCAGCTGATGTCTCATGATATTGTGAAGGTGGAAGGAAGCTTTTCTCCTCGTTGCTCTGTGCCTCAGCAATCTAGTGTGGCTGCTGGTGGATGAGCAGAGAATCACACGCAAAGCGGCTGCTAGAGCGAAGTCACAGCATTTTACCCTGGTGATGAACTTTTTCTCTCATTTCCATTTTCATTGGAATATCAATTTGCATGTATTAAAAAGCCCTTACCCTCCTCTCCAGGAAAAAAACCCACCCTGATCTAAAGAGAGAGATTGGTTTACATAAAATCCTATTAGTTTAGCTGATTGCTTCCAAAACATTTCTGAGAAAGCCTTCCATTACCATACAAATGGTGCTGGGCCTTTTCGCAGGCTAACTGCTAGCGAGCGTAATGATGGGCAAATATTCATCACGACAGCTGCTTCTGCGAGCGCGGGCGCGAGCCTGCCGCACGCCATTTCAGAAAAGAGCAAGAAATAGCTGCTCTTCTCCACGAAGACAACGGCTACGCCAGCCGCAGCCCTCTCCCCGCACCCCCGCGGCAGCACCCCACACACACGGGGAGCACAACTCCGGGGAGCCTGTGGGTCTGTGGAAAGGGAGGAGGGGGGCAGAGAGGATTTGGGAGAGGAGGAGTAGGCTGGCAGCCCGGCGCGAACACACGTGGGGATCACGTGCTGGAGAAGAGCAGCGAGGGAGCGTGCCCACTGCCTTGGCCGAGAGCTGCATTCCTCCTCGGTGTCATCATTTTCTCCTCCTCACTGGAATAACCACGAGATCCCACAAGCTTTGCCTGGCTGATGAAACCAACAGAGCTAACAATGCTATCATTTTATAGACCTCTATGTGAACAGCTCATGGAGGCGTCTGCATGAGGTCCGTCCCTGAGGCACAGCTCACCGGTCGCCTCTTCGGGATTGCAGGGTGCAACCTGGGCGATGCGAAAACAGCCGGGAGCGAGGACATGACCTTGGTGGTGGGCAGGAGGTTCTCCGGGTTCATAAAAGGGAAGCTCACCACCGAAGGTCTTGCAAAGTCCGCAAAGACTTGGCCAAGTCAGGGCTTTTCAGTCACTGGGTCAAGCCGGTTCTCTGCAGCCGGGTGGGTGCTGCCCGCCCCTGTCCTGTGAGCACAGAGCGTTTCTTCAATAGTCCCCAGAGGCGCTTTCGTGAATCAGACAGCCATGAGCGTCAGGCAAGGATCCAGATCTAAAACACCACCATAAAGTTGGAGGGGCTGATTTCAACCCTGAGGATCCCAAATCTGGGAAAAGAGTCTGCACAGAGCTTGGTTTTTTACTTTAACAACCATTGTTGCAATCACCTTCGAGAGAACAAACATCTTCTTAGTATCAGTCACAGGGTACGAGGGGATGCAGTGACAACCTCTGTAACCACCGTAACACAGAAAGCCACAATCATCCTCACTGGGCTTTAAGAAAAAAACGTGGGGGGGAAATCATTGACAACTAAAGATGCAGAATGAGAGAGCAGAAAAAATTCAAACATTCAGCAGCTATTCCATATAACATTTACACATAATCTCCTCTTCTAGTAAGCCAAAATGGGAAAAAAAAAAAATAGAGAAGAGCTACGCTACCAAGGAGATATCATCAGCCACCGCTGAAAATAAAATAATACCTCAAGTCCCTGTGACTTTTCATCAAGGGGGTGAGTGAAGGGAACATGCGAGTCCTAAGGCTGTGCCTCGACTTCCCTGCGAGCACCCGGCAACCCCACACCATCGGCTCATGGAGAACGAGCCGAATTATCCCGTCTGGGTCCAACCAGCACTGGTGACCGGCGGCTCCTTGCTCCCAGCGTGTTTTAGGAGCGCTGCGTGGAAACCAAACACACAGGGGGGTGGCGAGGTGCTCTTCCATCTCAAGCATTTCAGCGACCAGCACGCACCAGCGACACAGCACAGGCTGGGCTGTTAATCAAAGCCACCCCAACACGCAGTGTGGGGGTGTGTTTTAAAACAGCCATCCAGTCCTTTCAGCAGCTTTGTCCCCATTCCAGGAAAATTTTCCCAAAGACACCTCTTTCCTCAATTTATCATTTTCTAGAGACCTAACACATCATTTGGGGGTCAAAACGGCCCCAGAGCTGAGCAGGCGCACTCCTGCTGTTTTGATTGAGGTGACAAAGCACAGAGAGAGCATCCAACAACAGAGACTTCATCCCACCTTGCCTCAACCCTGACTCGCAGAGGAATGGGTGCATTGATGAACAGCCTTCCCAAGCAGAGAACTCCTGACCTGAGTCTGCCCCTGCATTTCATAGAATCACAGGTTGGAAAAGCCCTCTAAGATCATCAAGTCCAACCATCCACCCATCACCACCATGCCTACTAAACCATGTTCCAAAGTGCCACATCTACACGTTTTTTGAACACCTCCAGGGATGGGGACTCCACCACCTTCCTGGGCAGCCTGTTCCAATGCCTGATCAAATTTGTGCTGTATGAGGTAATTAATCAGTCCAGCACAACACCGTCAACACCAGCAGCAGCTCCCATGCATGTTCACGGCCCTGCCTGCCACGGTGGGACAGCACAGGACCCACCCATCCACAAGTCAATGGCTGTTCTAGCAACTGACCCAAACTTGCTGAGAATGTAGGACTTGGACAGATCAACCGGGCTGAGCTCAGAGCCGGGTCTCAGACCTGACACTGAAGATCAGCAGATGCAGGAGGGACTAGCAAAAAAACAACCAGTCTCCTTGCCTGCCTGCCCCCAGCCTGGCGCTCTCTGCAGCGGGGATGCGTGAACAAGGAGCAGCAGACAGGCAGCAGACAAAATAACTCTCTCTTTCCCCGCACTTCAAACCCTGTCCACGATTTTCCAGCTGCAGCCTGTCCCCAAAGCCACGAGAGGAGTAGCGGGGAGCCAAAGGGAAAAACAAAAAAGCCCTTTCTGCAGACATCAGGCCAGTCGTACATGGGGAGGGAAAACCCTGGCTGATTCGAGCCCCCTTCCCATCTGCTGCATGGAGGTGACTGGCCGAGGCAGCGGAGCATGAGATTTGATTATAATTATTGTCTTAACGCAGAGCTGAAATTGTTCTGAGTACATGGAGCTTCTGGGAATAGGCAAGCGTCCAAAATAATCTTTGGACTGCAAACTCGGTGACGAAGAGATGGCATAAACCGACAGACACCGCAAAACCCTTCGGAGTCTACTTCCCATCGAGCAGGGTTGTCCCCGTCAGTCTGCAATTTCACCTCCAGACAGTTCCCGCTTTCGTTCCAGCCCTGCCAGACACATTGTTTTGCAACGAGGAAAAAAATACGTATATCGAGGGGCCGTAAACCAGGCCAACCCAATTAAATCAAACCCAGTGGCTGCCGGGCTGTGCTGCTCTCTGCAGCCAATTCCGATCCGGTGCCTGCCGTGCAAAACCGGTGACGCTGTGGACTGCAGCAACACAATTAGGACCAAAGCCCAAATCTATAAACGTATTTAGATGCCTAAGTGGCAGTTAGACATCTAAATATCTTCGCAGAGTGACACGCGGCTCCTGGGGCAGAAGCAAGTCTCCTTACAAAGAAGCAAACAGCTGTATTGCCGCTTATATTCCTGAGACCTCCTACACGGCTCTTTGCCTTGAGCAACACCTGCAGCTCAGGCTGAGAGCAGCCAGATGCGCGGGGGCACACCACCTTCTCCAGCCACTCCTCTTTTCTCTTAAACTCTGCGGGTTGGAAGCATTCACTGCTCCCCTGCTTCTCATTACATCAGCCCGACTTCCTGGAGGCCATGCAAGGCTCTCAGTAGTTAGCAGCACACGGTAAATTAGAAATAACGGGTTTGCTGGCTGGAACGGATCACGCTGGACATCCTTGGGAAATACACGCGCAGCAGTCCACATCACGAGCAGATGCTTTTTGTCTACTAGGTGGTTCCTGGTGGTGTAGCACAACTCGGTGAGCACCAGCGGGATTTTACATGGTAATTGGCCAGGGCGCACGAGGCTTAAGAGTTTTGGCTGTTGGCACCAGGGAAGCGGGATTTGGCCTCCCCCGAGTCTTGCTAATACCCAGATGCTGCAAAGGAATCTAAAGAGCTTATGCTATTCCAGGTGGGCAAAGCACTGTGTAGGGTAGGAGCTCACATAAAGTTGATCCAGGAGAATTAGTATTTCTTCTGGCTGTTATATCCTGCCTAATTCTAACTCCTCTAGGAATTATTTCACTACAGCATCTGTACAATGAGCTATGAAATTCCTATTGCGCTGACTTGGCTACGGGTACCCCTGCAAAGGAAATTCACTTAAAACACCCTTCAGAGTAATTCAAAGTGGGAATGGAGAAGGATAATCTGTAAGAAGGTTGCACTGGTACAGCTCTGCATTTTGAATGAAAGTGCCCCTCGGTGCCTTTATGTTAAAAGGTTTATTTTTGTGACTCACAAGTCACATTACTTGTGCATAGCCATACTCCCCTCTTCCAGCACGCTCCTTCTGAACCGCGTTTTCTCCTGGTATTTGGAAGAGCCAACGGCAATAAGAAGCGCGAAACCTCGCTGGCCTCGCCAAGTGCGAGGCAGCCTCCCTGCTGGGGAAGGTTCTAGGAAAGGACGTCTGGGACAATGGGAGCAGGTGCTGCCAATATTCAGCTCTACCCTCTCGCCAAGCGCAACACGGTTTTGTTAATTTTGCTGCTGCTGCTGCTGCGTCAGACCTGCGAGCCCTGCCGGCGGTGCCCAGGCTCCTCTCCCAGCCAGCCCACGCCGTGCCGATGTAACCTCTGGTTCCTTGCACGTCTCTCTTACTCTGAGCGCTCGGAGAAAGCCCTGCCAGTTCATTATAAATGCTGAACATCTTAAAGATATTTTGTATCTGATGAAGCACTTCGCAAGTCTGCTCATGCAAGCATCAGGCCAGATTTCCTCATTTGGTAGGCAGAAGAAAATATTTTTTGCTTAGTTCGATAAAACCATTTGGATTCATCTTTACTGATTCCACTATTGTTTTCCCTTGCTCAGCAAGATGTATATTACAGTTTGCTTAATTGTGTGTTTGATCTTTACTACTTAACCAGATCTATTTATCATTACAATGCATCAGTACATTACAAAGCTTTCAGGCACATTTATCAACATAACAAAGCTCCCGCTACAGGAGAGTCCTCCAGGGAAATAAAGCAACAACAACAAATACTTCAATGCAATTCACTTAACAGTACAAATATTTGTAATTACAAAAATCTTCAAGTGCGCTTCTTCCATAAATGGCATGTTTTACTTAAAATTGCATTTACAATGTGATAGTGCCTCCAATTTATGCAGCTGATGGCTTCCTCAAATTAAACAAAGCAGGGCCAAGCTAACCGCTTTCTTATATTTTGCCTTCTGCTAATGTGAAGGCAGAACTCAAGTTCACTGACATGCCATCGAAAATTTGGTTACACCAAATAAAATGAGAACATTTAAAAAACACTAGTGCATGATTAATAACTGCTATAAACACATTACAGCGCGAATGCAGTGTTACAGATAGCTGCAAGCCATGTGTGAACTAAGTCTACAAGAATCAATTAACCATTAATTTTAATGTCTGTTAATCATTGATTAACCCTTTATAAACAACAAATACATTACCCTTGCTGTAAACTGAGACCACCATGTTACATTACACGGCCGTTCATGTTTCTCCTGTCTACCAAAGAAAAATACATGTTGTCAATCTGTTGTAATTCCAGCACCACTTTTATATATTTGACACTCTTGGAAAATATGCTGTTACTCCATTAGCAGGTTGTTTTCTTTGTTTTTGCCTCTAGCAAATTACTGCAAACTGAAGGACATCCCGGGAAGACAGCTTTTATGGCTGAAAACTGTCACATCACAAGAAAGGCCTGGGGATATTTGCTTTTCCTTATCATGCAGTGAGTCAATATTCAAACTGTCTTTGGGAAGTGCCTGACCCGGGCATTGCAGCTGCAGCTCTGCTACAGCACATGGAAACAGGACTCGGTAGCACTGGCCCTGACCTGGGCAGGCGTCCAAGGGACCATGGTCGGCCACCTCAGCGGAGCTCTGAGCACCCCATGCTTTTTGTTCAGAACGTGGGGTAGTGCCCAGCAGCACCTTTCTGACCTCTAGCTATCCTCCCACCTACAGCGAAGTCTCCCGCCTCCAGAGAGTGGCAATGGGAGACTCACCTTCACCAGATCCTTCACACCATTAAAATAGCCAGAACTGCTCAAAGCCACAAGAACTAAAAATGAAATTATGAATATAAATATTACAATAGCAGCACTAAGATTCTGAAGGCAAGTACTCAAAAGTTAGCAAAATCCAGACTTCCAGTGAAACCTCAGTGTGGCCACATGAACATTATGATGCTGAAGTGACAGGCACTGTGTTGTATTTTCCATGGCATTATATATAGCCTTCCATTCAGAAGACCAATGCTCCATTAATAAACAAGAGGTCAAAAATCTGCTTCGCATCCGCTGTTTCTGCTGAGACCTGACCTATTGCCATTGTTATTTTGCCTAATTTTAACCTGTAGACTTTAATGTCTGGTTTGCCAGAAACAGGGAGAAGCAGAAGAAATCTAATTTTGCCCGTGTTTCTCATTATTCCAGAACAGCAGATTCCCCAGCATGATATTTCAGACCATCATTTTGGGGTGACACAAGTTCTCTGCTCTTCCAAGCAAAATCTTTGCCAAGGGAGAGGGAGAGAACCTCCCGCCAAAGGCCACTGCAGGACCTAGGTGTGCAGCAGATGACTTCCACATCCCAGCATCTATGAAGAAGAGGTGCTGCTACCCAGAAAAGGCAGGCTCAGCCGAGCGGTCGGGCGCAGGGCTGCAAGCAGTACTGTTAGGGAACAGGACAAGAAGAGCAGGACAGGCTTGGATGCATGAAAGCTGTCTGAAAGGAGCCAGCCAAGAGTGCTGCTGTCACCGTAGAGAGGGAATTGGAAACTTCCCTGTGAGGGCCCCTGAAAGCTATTGGGAAAACAAAAAAAACCAGACCATGATGGAAATCTGTAACTCGAGACGTCTCCAGTAGGCAAAAGCACAAGGACGTATTCCACAGAGGACAAAAATCTCATACTGTCGGGACAACAAACAGTGTAATCTACGCCCTGGCTTTACAAAATGCCTAGGGTGTCTATGTTTCCGCTCTGCTTTTTAACGAGAACTCATATTTGTGCCTGTAAAATATTTGGAGTGGGGACTATCTTCAAATATTCATTTACACGTTCACAAATACAAGCAAGCATTTACACAGCTTCTAGCCCGAACAGGTCCCGGGTCTCTGAGCCATCTGTAATTTAAGAAGGGAAACGACACCTGAACTGTGATTGACAGGGGAGCCAGGACTGACACAGCTTTATGAACAGTCTCGCCAGGCTGTTTAATACATTATCCTCTTCAAACTCGGTGATACGATGGCAAATTCTGCCGCTGACACGCTCCGGGCAGGCTTAAACCCTGAATGACCGATACATAATTAAGAACGGGAGCATTTACAGACTTTTAAAGCGAAGGTTCCCCATGCACAGTATCTAATTATGCCGTAAGAGCTTATAATAAAAATATTATTTGCAGAAGCGGCTTAAAATGGTCGCAGGGACAGCGCAGCGCGCTGTTTTAAGGGGGTTATGCATAGTTTGAAGGCGACGAGGCAGCATCGTTTCGGCGCACGAAGCGGCTGCTTTGCCACCTAGTGGCTACCACCGCGGGACCCTGGGTAGCCTTGGGCCTGGGGCACCCACCAGCACCCATCATCCGCGCCCAGCTCTTGGAGGAATACAGCAGGAGGGGATGGTAGCAATGAAAAAAAAAAAGAGCACATATAACAATCACAAACCAGATCCACCGCAGTTCTTCAATTCAGCAGAGAAATCAGTAGAAAAGCTCATGTACCACAGCCCTGGTGTGAAACAGCGAGCGGCAAGGGATTTCTGAGAAGGGAATTTGAGAAAACAACAGTTCAGCATTTGACTTTGCTCCTATTGTAAAATGCAGAGGTTGGCATGAATCAGGCTTAGATCACTGGTCTCACCGAAGCCAAAGGTTGGGGTTGGTACCGCAGCAGCTGCCACTCGGCACCTCCGCAAGCTCAGGCTTGTCAGGCAGGAAAGCACGTTACTGCATTGCGTTCTTCTATGACATTTTCGTCTGTTTAACTTACCGCGAGGGTCTGGCTACAATTTCTATCCCCTGACATGTTCAACCAGGCGAAGGCTGCAGCTGGCAAAGCTTCCCTCCCCAGGCTGAGCAGACACTCCATTTCTGAAAGCCCAGGTCCCTGGAACAAATGCAGGGAAAAATAATTTTTTAAAAATTAACGTATCACAAACAACAAAACATCGCCCTTTCTACCCAGAAATCTACCTCCCTGAGGGGATTTCAGAGGCTGATGGAGCTGAGACTAAGCATCTGTTGCAGAGCATTTCCAGAATCTGGAGTTTTAAATCTCACATTAATGGACATGCAGGGTGAACTATCAGATGAGGATTACCAAAGCAGCTCAGCCTGGTTTTCAAAAACAGCACCATAGGTTGGAGAAGTTGCACCCTCTCGTGTCTTCGGGGGATGGATTTTCAGTGGGCTGTAGGTATCTGGAGAGAGAGGGGATAAGCAGCAGTACACAGACGTACCTCTTCTCGATGGCATTTAATTTCTAGAGTGTGCATTCCCTAAGTAATGAAACCACTTTGAAACTAGAAAATGAGATTCATTACCTTGAGAAGTCCAGCCCAGACACACTCAGATCTGCAGAGACTCTCTGGTTAATTTTACTGTAACCTCAGGCACTTAACTGGAAAGATTATATGTGTGAGGAGCTATTCCTCTTCAGCTTTCACTTAGGTCACTGAACACAAGCAGAGGGTGCCCAGACAGATGGATCTAGATCTCAGACCATCCACCATCTCACGGCTGGTCAAGGGCCTTTTCAAAGGAAAGCTTGTGATGTCTGCTTAGATCTGAACTCGGCCATCCTTCACAAATACACCACAAACTACTGGGAGTCACTGGCAGCTCCACTGACAATTACTTGCAGATAAAAACTAAAATGCTTGGGGGATCGCAGCAGCATCAGCAACCTTCTCCTACTTCCAGCAATGCTGGACACCACACATGAAGAGAGTTCTCCAAATGGTGAGGTTCGGTCCCAGAGCCTGTGTCATCGGGAATGACATGTTTTACTCCGGGATGCATACGGAAACCAAAGTGGGATGTATGCCGCAATCCATGGGGTCACAATTTAATATTGCTCTTTTCAACAGCCTTAAGACTTCTGTTTTTCTGTAAAATGGGATCAGATCTCAGCTACCAGTTACATGATGCAAAACTGTGCCTTTCTCCTTTGAATTTACAGAGGCTGAAAACCTCTAAAAACAAGCATGGAGTCACAGCGGAGATTTTTCATCTCTTACCTGTGCTTCTTGCAGTACAAGGGCTGTATCCTGTGCTTAAAAGGGCTCGTCTGCAGGAGAAAAAGAAAAAATAAATTAAAAAAGAGCTGTTCAGAATATAAATTGTTGAAAACCTCCCATTTCAGCAATCTGTTGCAAAGGACAGGCTTTCTGCTTCCTGCTTGGAATGGAAGATGATGGCCTTGGAGCCAATTACAAATGGCTATAACTTAGAGATAAAGATAACTCTATCACTATAACTTCATAACATGATAAAGACTAGGTCTTTAAAAAACTTGGGCAAGCAAACAGCAAAATGACTGAAAACCCACAGCAAAAAGGAGCTGGAAGTCCCCTGACCCTATTTTAACATGAAAACTACTGGTGCTGATAACAGCAAATATGTTACCGGAACACACCAACAGCACATTCTCTTTCTGTTGTGGTTAATACAGCGCGGACTTAATTTTACACGAGGGCTTAACCGAAATCTCACTAAACAGCAAGGGAGAGGTAAAGGAGATTTACTCTGATGCTTTCAGGTGTGCTGGAGAGCAGGCGCTGTTGCCTGCCGAGTTCCCGGGCAGGGGAACACACCGTGACGCCGACAGCTGCGTCGGAGGCAACCGGCACGAGAATTCAGCCCCTTGCATCAGGCAGGACAGTCTGAAAATGGCTGGAGGGGTTTAGAAACACGAGTCTGAGATGTCAGCTCCTCGGGAGATTTATTTCTAGCGGTCAATTTTCTGCCCTAACTCCTAGGGTTTATCCAGGGAGGATCAGCTCCGTAAGCTTTTCCCAAGCTGTACAAGGACTCTGCTTTTGCAGTACAAAGAAACAGCACTGTCACATTGGCATGTAATTGTCTACCTCCAATACGTCAAATTCGATTGGAAAAAAGGCTCTTGTGGCAATTTAAGTTCATAATTTTGCTCCTTTTTATTGCTTTAAATCACCGCAACTTAAAACGTATTCAAATATTAAAATGCCTTTTTTTTTTTTACACTCCCTTACTTTATTTCTTGAGCAGATCATCAACACTTCCAGCCAGCAACTGCTTCTCCTTTTTAGGCAGCAGATGAAAGCAGGGGGATAGATCTGTAGTTAAAGACTGTGCAAGTACCAAATGTCTTCAACGGATTGGCATGCGCGGAGAATGATCTGCATCGTCTTGGAAATGTCTCAAGTGCTTCTAATCATCCCAAGGACATACTTTAGCCTGTTTATGGTGGCCTTGACTCAGTGCCACACACATCCCCCCCCCCAATCCTCCAAAAATCAGTGCTCCTTCAAAAAAGCACTCCGCTATGGCTCTAAGCAGAAATGTAAAGGCAAAGAACAGTGCTGGGGGCAGATCTGAAGAGCCATAATTGCTTCTGTAGTACAGAAAATATAGGAAAGAAATTCCAGATGAGGAACTACATAAAAAAAGACCAACCAGGCAATCCCAACCCCAAAAGCTGACGTAAAAAATAGAATATTGGATACAGGTTTAGCGAGGTAGTGTGCATGGAGGTCAGCCAAGGAGAGCAGTGAAAAACAACTGGTCTGTGTTGAGCTGGAACTCACAAATGAAAAGTAGAACCGACCAAAAGACATTTTTTCTAAAAAAAGCAGGAATTCTAAAAGCAACTTTCCCCCAAATGCTAGAAGGAACAGAGAAGGAGGACAGGAGGCCAACACTGAGGGACAAACAGCCTGATACGAGGCACAAGACCCACAGAAGGAGCACTCCGACAGAGACCAACACACGGCAGGTGCAGATGGCAGGACAAAAGCGAGCACTCACACTACGAGAGCAGGACCACGGAGCCGAGCACCTGCTCAACGTGGCGCTTTCACTACTAATGAGGTGCTCAGCTCTACCTAGGCAGGCGCAATTTAAAGACCGAGATGAGCGTTAATCCAGTTCTTCAAGCTCTTGTGACTGCAGGAAAACAGCTTACCCAGGAAATGGGAAAGCCAGTGGAGACAAGACGACAATAGCAGCAAGTCAGGGATCAGAAATCCCATAACTTCACCTGCAGAAGATAAGCATATTGGACTATGTCATTCAAAAGGGCAAACATACAGAGGCACAAAGGAAAGGACGTACAGTATAACAGAACCGGGAAAGAAACCAGATGAATAACAGAGTTTGGTCTTCCTGGAAGATGTGTCACTGACCTCAGCACAAAGGCCAATCGGCTAGAATGTGACGTGCCCACTAAATTCAAGCCAGCCTCCATGACCTCATGTCCAACATGAAACAATAACTGGAATTTAGAGACAGGGAAAGCCAAATTAAATAAAGCAGTTTAAAAACTACAGTGACGGTTATCCTCCATTTAAACAAACTATCAAAGGAAACAGCAAAAACCCCATCACTTGACATTTTAAGATAAAGACTGGAAATCTTTCTGAAAGATTTACTTAAGTTAAAACATGGTATCAGGTTTAATGAGGCAGCATATCACATTTCACAGCTTTACTAAGCGGTCAGACAAAATGATCTAATAATACTCTCTGCCCTTAAAACCAATGACTCTTTTTTTCCCCTTTTCTCCATTATTTTTCCCTTTTTTTTTTCCCCCTTTTTTCCATTTTTTCCCTTTTTTTCCAATTTACAGAAGGTAGAAAGGTTGGATCAAACCGAATAACAGAAATACTGGCAGTGCTGCCTTCTCCTTCCAGCAGAACAACTGACATTATTGAAGCATTTACTGAGACTAAACAAGAGCAGCAAACCCTTCGGTCTGAGGCGAGGAGTAAGCTGCTAGCAGCCAGACTACAACAGTCACAGTCACTTGGAAAGCCAGCCTTGATCATTTGAGGTGGGAAGGCTGGACAACGAAACAACCAGGCATTTTCTCAAAAAAACATACTAAAGGAAAAAGCCTTGAGGCTTGTTACAAAGGCAGCTGAAGTGTTTTACCCTGAATGGAAAAGGCCTCTAGTTGTTGGTTCGACAGCAACCTTGTATGACCGTTAAACAATGTTCTCACATTTTGGATTGTAAAAAACAAAGTTATAAAAAATAAACCAAAACCAACAAAATGCCAAAAACTACACGAAAACAAAAAACCCAATGCAAGCTGAGGGACATCAGGACTGATTCTCAGGACCTCCAACTGCAAACCTGTCCCAGGACCTCCCTGTTGACAGAGATCTTTTCCTAACCTCCACTGATGCTTGCCTGTTCCTATGCCAGCATTTCTTTAACATTTCTCCTTCCTCCTCAACATTAACTATTTACAGCCATTTCCCCAACTCAGCCTCCACTTTAAGCTGAAAAAGCCAAGTCACTCTAACATGCTCTCACACGACAAGCCCTCCGCACCTTCAGGCATTTTGAGCACCGGTCTTCGCTACCCCTTCAGCTTGAGCTCACCCTTTCACAAATCCGTGACCAAAACTAGACACCAAACGCTCCAGATTCTGTGCAGCATCTCTGACCCATCCCTATCGCTACCAAAACCACCGTGCCGGACACATCGGTCATCACACTGTGCTTTTCCGCGGCTGCAAGCAATCAGTCCCACCATGGGCAATCGCTTCTGGCTCCTCTTTCTGGCAAGTTTTTGAGTTGCAACCGCCCGTGCATTTGCACAACTGGTATCTTTCTGCTTCTAACCACCTTCTTTGACACCACCAAACTCCGGCGCAGGCTCCAGAGCCTCCTGCGTAGCGGTGCTGCCTACGGTCCGTGAGCCAGCAGCAGTTCCGCGCTGGCCGCCCTCCTGACCAAGATCCTTCATTCAAATAACAACAGCGAGGAACGAGCGAGGCAAGCGCTTAGATTACCTCCTCTTCCACCTTTCAACACTCCCTCAGGTCATCTCCCGTGGCCCTCTTCTGCTGCTGCCTTCCCCACTTTATATTTTCCCCACTAACTGCGTCTTCCTCTGTCTAAACTTCATTTAGCACATCCTTTACCAGGCAGAGGAAATCTCCTCACATTTCCACTACCCAACAAGCGCAGCCGTAACAGATAGGAGGTTACTCTGGCGCAATCGCCTTTGTTTATTATGGTTCACTTTTCCAATTAGTCATTTACTCCAACCTTTTTTTTTTTTCCTTCACATTTTAATCCAACTGCTCCGACCACAACCCAGACATCAGTACCCATCAGTCCTTTCACTGCTGGGCTGGCTTTTCTTTTCTGCTCCAACAGAAGCAGGGAACTGCATTACTCCCCAGCAGTCAGACAGACAGCTGTATTTCAAGCACTAGCAGAAAAAATATTGAGCATGTTACCACCAGCGGCAAGGCCCTATCGCACCCATCAGCGCAGCCTTTCAGGCTCAGACCCTGAAAACGGCTGTGCCTGAGCAAGCACGGACAGCAGCTCAGAAATCTGCTGTTGAAGGACAGCAAGGTTCAGAACCGAGCCCGAGAAGTGCAGGCAATAAATAGCCGTGCCTTCACTTCTAGTTCGTCGAATTTATTGCTTCGCTGGGAACAAAGCTGACATACATAAGCCATGTCCAAACGGACGAAGAGCAGGAAACAAAACAACCCCTCTCAGTTTTCCTTGAGAAATTTGGTTGCAAACAAGCGTCAGCGATTCCTAGCAGCCACGTCGAGTGTTTTACATATGCTAAAAAACCATCTTCAGTCTGAGAAAGCAGCATCCTAAAACATGAAATACCAACGAAATATGAAACCCTACTTCAACTGCAGGAGACCACATGTGATTTTTCGCAAGTTTTTTTGGCCCCAAAGCTGTTCGAGGCTTCTTCGCTGAACAACCTGCAGCTTGAAGGCTGCTTTCTGTTTCGTTTAATGGAGGGAACAGGAATGGTTTTAACACCAAATAAATTGTAATGGATGACATTTTTGGCTCAAAACATTCAAGGCAAACATCTTCCTCCACTCTTCCATGGTGATAAATTTTCCCTTTTTATAGTACTCATTGGGTACAGACCTGCAAGTTTCAGTCCTTCTTGATTCGCGGTCTCCTAACATTTCCCCAGCAGAAGCCGCGCTGTGGACTCGCAGGAAGGGGGGGGACAGTAACTTTCCATAGATCCCATAAAGACAGCTCACTAACCTTAGGTGTGCAGCTACTACTTCAGATTAACAATGAACAAACAGAGAAGAGACCATCCAGGAGGCTTCTGTCCACGCTCACTTTTGCCCATCCTGGGTTTCCTTCTTGCAGCGGCTGAACTTTTGTCTCGCTTTTTAACTGCCTGGGGGATGAAGGACATCTCATCCAGCAGCACAGGAAAGGCCAAAGCAGCTTCCAGCTGAAATCCAACCTGCCTTCAAAACACTTCTTCCCTTTATTCAAAGAAACAAACTCCTTCAATATAGCAAATACAATTACACCCTGCTGCACGCTTCCATCATCACAAAAGCAAATAAAACAATGGACACTTCTCAGGTTGGACTTCGGCAAAAGATGTTTATTATCATTATTATTATTATTGTCGTGTTGCTGTTGTACCTCCTCTGCTCTGCCCACAGTGGTGGCATAAATGCTGTTACCATATTGTAGCTGATGATGCCGGTGTACAAATCAAAATCCATCTTAATTTCAAACTCCATTAGAAACACAGGAAAAAAGATCAACATTTAGAAATGTAAAGGGAAAAATGGTATGGAAAGAATTTTTTATTTTTCAAGCTTCCGAGACAGTATTACAAACAACAGAGAGCAAAGTAAAGCTAGAAATGAAATACTTGACAGCATCTGTTTAAAAATTACAGCTAAGAAACCTAATAAAAGTTGAATAAACAGTTACTAGAAATAAAAAATTTTTACACATATGATATTTGTCTGGGATTTTTATTTCTTTAAAATAATTCATACAAATGGTTACAGTCACAAACATGATTTTAACCAAAAATATTGCTAGCCTACCACATTACCAGGAAGGAATCAATGTAGGCAATGAAATGCTGCTACTTTTCAGTAGTCTAGTGCCTTTTTCGCATACCACCAATAATATATACTTTAACTGGTGACAAAAAGCACAACGCTCGTTTATACAAAACCTTTTTTTTTTCCTCAAAATCTCTTTGCAAGGTTGTCTTCATTTTGAAACAAGGGAATTCATGCCAAAATTAGGAGAAACTGCTTTTCTTTTGTTTACTAAATTATTCTAAAAAATAAGACAAGCAGGTAGAAAAAACAATGCACTGTGTGGCGTAGAAAGAAAAATGGGAAAAATTCATTGTCCTGAGAAGTTTGCTAACTGCCTCATTTTGGGGCATGTTTTAAAATATAAAAGAAAGGATTATTTTTAATCTCAAAATTGGTTTGTTGAATGCCTCCCTTATGTTTTTCCTTGTTGACAGCTAAGCAAACAAACCCTTTTTAATGTTCTAAAAACTGTACACAGACAAGTACATTCATGATATAATTAACTACTAACTTCTCTTGCTTAACAAAGAACCCATAGGACACAGAAACAGTGAATCAGTCCACTGGACAGGGACAAACTACAATTTATACGGAGGAAAAATGTTTCCAAATCTTCTTTTTGTCTCCCACCTTTTCCTTTTATACTGTATATTGGACCAGTTTCTAAACCAATAATCGTCTCCTCCTGTAAGTTCATGGTTTTGCCTTTAATCAAAATCCAGGGTTTGGTTTTGTTTTGTTGGTTTGTCTTCCACACGCTGAAGCTGACATCTCCGATGTTGGGAATGCTGTTTTTGTAGGCTACAATTGGTCGCTTGGATGGTCTCTATCAGCTTCTGGTTTGACAGTTTGGCCGGGGGAAGGAGCATGGGGCGGGTGGGCTACAGCAGGGAGGCCGTGCGATAAAGACATGGGGTTGGGGACTATTCCTTCTACCGCTGCAGGTATGCCAGTTGAAGCCACGCTTACAACGCCCGGGGGATACCTGCTGAGAGAAGGAAACGAGAACATACATTAAAACCAGGAGACAACTGACCAGAAAGTCTACCTTGCCTCCTTCTAGAGCCACAGAGACGCTGCTTTTGTTTTCAGACCAGCGAGAAAGGCAGTTGGTTAAGCTCCAGATGAGACACCATATGCAGATGCTGCTAAATAAGCAAAAGATGCTGTATCTCAGCCAAATGAGAAATAATGGTTTGTTAGATTGTTTCTTCAGCTTTCAGATTTAATAGTATGAGTGACAGCACAGCAAAGGAAACAGCCTGGAAGCACTGCTCCTCTCAAAGTATACCTCAAGAAGCAGGAACTCAGGCTAGGTCCATGCAATATCGATCCGTTCGCTACGACTTCTCCTCAAACTGACCTTCAGAGATTTTTTTTCTTTTTATTCTCATGTAGAAGTTTAAAAAATTCATTGTTGCGGTTTGAAAAAATATTTCTTCAAACCAATCTTGCAGTTGTAGTTTTCTCATAGCTCCCCCAAAAAGCAACCATATCCACACACTCTTAAGATGACAAATTCAGGCCTACTGCACCCGAGCAACTTCTTCAGCATCAAACTTGCCACTGTACTTGTCCGAAGGATGGTCAGTACTAGTCACACAGCGGACTAGTGCTTTAGGCAGACTGCACGAAAGAGAGATGCAAACACAAAAACTATGGATGGTTTTAAAGATTTCGTACTCTATCTGAATGAACACCAAGGACTAAATATTTTACGAATTCAACAAAAAAAAAAATCACCCCCTGATTCAGCTTGATTTTATGATGGCTCCGGTATCATCAGGCTAAAAAAAAAAGAATCTTGAAAATCTACTGTTTCAGTCCCAAAGTTCAGACGTAATTGATGAACACTGGTATTTCACAGTGCCGCACATAAACAACAGCTACACAGGAACACTTGTAATAAAAACATGCTTTCTTTTAGCCAAATACCTCAATACCCATTTGCAAGTTCTCACGCTGACCACTTAACACTGGCCCTCTGCCTCCCCTCCCCATCATAAAGCTGCACACTCATCCCTTCTTGTCTCCTGCAATATTCTGCTCACCCAAGCATCCTAGCGAGAGCATTATCCATCAAAAGCCTAAACACACAAACCTACCACTCACTGTGGCATCTGCTACCCTAGTTATTTACTTAGAACTAAATGGGAGAAAGGGTACTTGTAGCCTTGTCAAGCTTTTTCAAGTATGACATTATTCTGCTGTTGATTTTCTCTCATCAGAGTTTGGTGCTGAATGCATCAGGGAATTTCACCCCGTCTCAGCAGCATCTTTTCCAAAGTAATGCGTGTTGGTGTTGGTCATCCTGAATTCCCTCAAACTGATAGAAAATTAGTGCAGAACTTACGCAAAACTCAGAGGAGGAAAAAAACAACTGGACAAAAGCACATTTAGTTGTTCTTTTTTCTTCCACCCCAGAAACATCACGGGAACTGCTTTTTCCGAACACTGTGCCACAGGGGCGAGGGGCTCAGCACAGCTATCCCGACACGACACAAGGACGACGAAGACACCATACACTGGCCTGGTCATCCTGGGAAGGATTCCTACAGATCACACCACTGGCTGTAAGCTGGGATGGGTAACCAGTATGTGAAAGTTCACACCACCTGTAGGCCAGGGAACTTTATTCCCAAAGGCACACATATTTACAGGCCTTCCTATGCTGGTTCCTTCTCCAAAGACTCTCCTTAGGATTAATTTGCAGTTGCTAATGGAACTAGTTGCTCGTTTCAGTACCTCAATTTGAATCTTATTAATAAAATTTGCTTCAATTCCTACAAAAACTGTCAGACTGGGTACTGTTTTACTTATGCAAATTTAATTGTGAAATAGCTTATCTGTACTCTAGGTGCTTTGCAAAAAACATAACATGAAATGACAAAAACTTCCATTTAAAAGCCCAACACAGCAACCATTTCTAACACAACATCCCCACTTTCTAACAACTTATTCACTGAGCATCAACACACCAGAGCTGGGAGAAATCAAGGAGAGCACCAATTGTACAACTGTGTTTCCCTCAGGAAGAAAAGTCAGAGCCTCCCCTTGTGAAAACGGATGGTGGTGGATCAGAAGCACTCAGAGTTACCTTGTCAGCACATTGAGCTGTTCAAACTACACATCTGTAATTGTGCTTTGACTCCAGATATTTTTTCTGTATATAAAAATACTCCCTTTGGACACTGAGTTATAACTGGTCTCTACTGGAGACTCTACTAGGTCTCTACTGTGGTTTCTACCTGCCAGCACTTCTCCTCAGACACAGGCTTCCTACAGACTTTTAGTAACATCCAAAAGCCCTACAATAGTTTTTCTTCTCCAGAAGCCACATAGTGGCACTAGCCAAAATACAGATAACATACCCCTCTACAGAAACTGTATTTTGACAACAACTAACTCGATTTTGCCACTCTCTTTTCATAATTTTTGTCCCTTTTTAATCATCAGTGTTGTTCAAATCCTGTCTCTGAAAGGAGAACATATAAACCCAATGGCCTCTACACATGGGCATTTCTATCCTACATAACCTTACCTTATGTTGCTGTTTACTACTTTTCTATTCTTAACCAGCAAATACATTCCCTCCAGCGCCTCATAAAGCCGCTCCCAGTCTTCCTCCTCTGGCAGCAGTACGTTGAAATGTTTTCGAGGTAAAATGTCCACTGAATTAAATTTTTGTGAAAGCAGAAGTGAGAGATCAGTCACACCTCCTCTGCTACTTCATACTCCTCCTTCCCCTTCCCTCACAGTCTTAATTTATGAACAAAAATACAGTATCCCTTTTAATTACAACTGAAAGCAAACTTTAATTTCTATGTTAATCTCCTGTATTTTTTAAACTACGGAAGCACCTTGAACTCACTATGTCAAGCTCTGTTCAAGAAAATGACTCTGTCCCAAAAGAGCTCAGAAATGTAAGTGCATGCTGTTGTCTCACATTACAGACTCTGAAAATCACCAGTGAAATACCTCAACATGAAATAGCTCCTGAATTACCAACATCTAACTATTCTCACCCAACTACCTCTTACGTACGTGGATATTCTCATGTTCTACCTGTTAGAAAGCAGAAAGATATGCCAACACATCTATAAACCGCACAATTGCTGTTTACTGGCTGTCGACTGTCACTTTGCCTGTAACCTGCACGCTCTGTGACACAGGACAAGGCAGGGGGCTATTTAACAGGCAGCTCAGTAACAAATACACAGGAACAACACAAAAACAGGGTGTGTTTTGCTGCTTCACCGAGACTATTACAAACAGTTCCTTCTCAGGAATATCGTTAATCTTTACTCATGGGATACGTCCCATTTGCTTAACCTTTTGTGTTACTAAGGCATCTTGCATTTCACAACGTAAATGGTTTTATTTTGCACAGAACTGCCATGCTATTCAGAAGATCGAGATTGTATTCTGCTGATGAATGCTCAACTTTCTTTGCTCGCAGTAGTATCTGGTAATTTAAGAGTTCTGTCCTACATCAAAACAAATGCAAACGATACATCCAGAATAAAGCAGCCTCGTTCATTTTAGTTCACTGAAAGAGCTATTTGCATTTTTTAATACATAAATTATGATCCCATGTCTTATCGTCTAATGCAATTACATGACTATGATACAGTTATTAGCACATCTGAAACATCACACTGCCTGCGAAAGACTCCAGGACTCAGCTAGTCAAACACAATCTTGGATTGCAAAGAGAAGAGAAAAATCTGGTTTTGAACAATCAATTCAAATTCTTTACTTAATCCAGGTAGGAATTAAGCATCAGCAAACACTGTTACTGAACCAATTTCTTCATAAAGCCCGAGCTTCAAGTTCCACATATTTTATACTGCACAAAATAGTAACTACCTTCATCCACACTCAAACACTATTCTTATCAACCCTACAAACGGAAGCTTTCATATTTCTTGCATGACTAACTCCTCCCTCAAAATTCCCAAATTTTACATTTGAAAATAACTGTCAAGTCAAAATTTATTTGAGATTAATTTTCTTAATTGAAAAAACTGACTGAAACAATGCCTAAAAAAAGCATTCAGTTCTGTGCCTGTCCTGCTCAAATTAAATACATGTAGTCTTTACCTTGTAAATCATTAACTTCCAAAACACGCGTTAAGTTAAAATCCATTTCTAGCTGCGAAGCCTGCTTCTGCTGGACTTGTGCCCTCCAAAACGAGAACAACCAACTGCATTTTATTTGGGCATGCAACCCTGCTCCAAACTGCCATGACAGGGTTGGAGCCATCACCCCCTGCCCAGCAGCACCTGCCTCTATGCCTCAATCGCATTCAGCTCTACCCCGAGTACTCCAAACTGAAGTCAACGAAACCACGTGCTGTGTGGAAGAGAACACACGTGCTTGAACTTTCCATTTAAGCAAACAAAACCACTCTTCTTCAGATATTTAGGGCTACAGGTACTTTTTCCAAAAATAAACATGCTGATGTGATGCGAGGTACACGTGTTGATCAAATCAAAGTTATTCTCTAGCTTTCGTGCACTCATGGCTACTGATAGGGAGATCATGGCAGAGGGTGGTGACGCTCCTCCCCGCCACCTCTCCATCACTTTCTGACAAGACTGTTAGAAGTCACTTGGACACGAGAGTTTGGCTTCACTTCTCAGCAGTGCACAGCTGGGTTCTCACGTAGGGTAACACACACAAAAAATCATCCTGCCTCTATTAAAAGCATGGGGTAGCCCTCCTGAAGAAGGACAAAGATAAGAAAGATACATGAAGAAGCACAGCAGAAAGCTTAGGACAAAGAGGTATTAAAAAAAAAGAAAAAAAAAGGACGGACCCCACTGTCCCTTCCCTCACGGCACTGAGGGAAGCAGCTGTTCGCAGCTTTCTCAGCCACTTCCATCCTACTTATGAGTAAATACCATACTGGAAAACAAAAAATTGCAGACGTTTTTCATAAATGAAAATTGTGTGAAGCTGGCTACTAGGAAAAATCTGCTGCTAGAACAGCTGCTAGGGATAAAAGGACAGCGAAAGACTCTCAAGCAAAGTAACTAAGGAACTTTGATGATAACAGATGTAAAAAAATGGCCCCTTTCTATTAATTAAGAGCTGCTTTCACAGTTGACTGAGAATACACAGATCAAGTCCCTCAAATGTTTTTCCTCAAAAATTAAACATATAATTTAGAAAACACTATTTTGAATATATTTTCATAATCACTGCAGACTATTCCACTGTATCCACTACAGAGTTCTTTGCTTTCCCATGTGTCTGGAGGCCACAAAACCACGTAACCATAGTTTACTATTGAAGGTCTTTCTGTAACCTACTGCTGTATCATTAACTTCAGCAAAAGGAATATAAACTTCCACTGCACTCACCAGAGATGACCAGAATTGTTTCACTGGAATATACAAAAAAATGTGTATTGTTCAGATATTACTAACCACACAAAAAATATAAGAAATGGAAACGTGCTTACGCACTGCACGACTGACTTCAACTAGCAAAACAAAAGCATTCTCCTGAATGCAGCAATTATGAAAACAATATAGGTGGGACCTAATCCAAAACCACTACATTTATTAATAGGAAGGTCTTTTATTTATTCTGGAATACTTAATTCTGAATCAAGCAGGCATTTCTTTTGCACCTGCAGCATGCTTACCTGTATGCAGCACCATTAAGCTCTGGATGAACAACTCCTGGATCCATGCTGGCCCAATGTGTAGCTGCAGTCAAGTGATCTTTGTTAACACAGTTTTTCAGACTGTCTGGAATACGACCTAGCATGAAGCGAGGGAGAGGAAACAAAAAAAACAATTATGTGCCTTATGCCCTCAATGTATCTACGTTAAAAATAGTTACAAATATTTGCTAATTCTGTAGGAGTGTTCTACTAGTCTCCCATTAGAAGAGAGTATTTATTCATGTGTAAACTTGTTTCATAATGATCTTTTCACTTGTCATGCTCGCTTTCCCGTTTCTTCCATTACTGTTTTCAGCAGTCCTTTTTATTTTATACAGCAGATCGTCACTGATGTTTCTTGGAACAGCAGAACAACTTAACATCTCTATCGTCAGATGGTAGTCACAGCCTGCATTCCTTCATGGTGCATCTTTTTCCAATTAGTTTCTCTCTCTACAACCTTTCTCACCTATGTCCCCCTATGGCTTTCACATATCCCGCTTTATCCCACGCTTCCTGTGCCTTTCCTACTTTTGTTTCACTGCAATTCAACGTCGTGCTCACCTCCCTACAGTTGGTCTCCATTTGATCTTGCTACAAACCACGTGCAAACACTGAAGTGCTGACAGCTTCAGTACAAATCAGTGATTTAGACTCCTGATAGCACAATCACACTTTAAGAAAATATAGGTCTGTCTTCCTAGGCACACGTTTGGGCTACTGCACAATATTTAGCATAAAACTAGCTCCACATAGCTGACTTATTCAGTTTTCAGATATTAGCCTATGAATGCTTATTTGCACATCAACTGTCACTCAAACAGGTATCCAATGCCGGTTTGTGGAATCTCTCCCAGAGCTCCTTGAGAGGAGGTAATAGGTATACAACTTTAATTGGAGTACTATTACAGATCTGCTGGAGCATAAGCACAAGGACCAATTCCAGCAAAACGATGGCGAGAGACTTTAGGTTACCTCTAAAACAGAGAGAGAGTCCTGTAAAGGGCAATTCAGAGGTGCCTTTAATCACCATGCAGAGGAGAATCTTCTCTGCACAGGCTATAAACGAAACTGAATTGCCCAGCCTCCCTACAAATGGCTACTGCTAGTGCTTTCTGTACAGCAGCGCTGTGTGTTGACACTGAACTACCCTCAAGGTGACACAGATGGCCCTTCATGTCCGCAGAGCATTCAGTCTATATTGCCAAGGGGGAAACAGCAAAGTCCTACTAAAGAGAGAACATTAGTGCTTAATGAATCATTTTCCAGTATGAAAATCCTTCCTTTTATTTCAGGCTACAAGGGATTAAAACCAATGCCAAATGGCTCACTCATTTTATTTATTAGCACTGTGTGTTCAAGACATCACTGTTTTCTCTATGTGAACAGTTTACAATTACATGGTAGTTACATAACAAGGAGACTTTGCTCTTTAAAATTCTAGTCTTCTTTAGCAATGCTTTAAAGACAGGAACATCTAAAATGCAGTGTCCTTCCAACAAAATACTGAAAGCTTTGTCTAATGTAGAGAATGAAATGAGATATGAGCATCACTAGGAACAGCATGAAGCTCCAGATGCTTTTTCTCTGAACGTTACAGCCTCAAAGACACTGAAATTCCAGACCATCCTCTAAGACAAATTTGGATGAACTTTGGAAACTACAAAGGAGTCAAAGAGAAAAGAATAAAGGAAACAGAACTGCTCAGGACAAGTGTAAGGGGGCACCCAGGAAAACCTACGGAAGATACCACCACCAGCTGGATGACTTGCAGTCAAACCATCAAATGGGTAACATCAACAAGCAACAAAAAAAACCACAAAGCAGATGTTGCACATGTAAGTACTTTTCTGGTATATGGAAAAAGTACTTATTTTGCAGCGCCTGCCTTCACTGTAATTTCCATCAACCTCCAAAATACTCTGTTCCACTTCTGAGAGCAGACTTAGTGGGTATTTCTATGTTCCAAATATTAGAAGTGGTAAACAAAACCTAAGGATGGTTCTTTTCAGCATCCTTTAGGACTGAAGCATAAAAAAGTTTGTTAAAAAGAAATACGCAGTGGAGGTGCTAATAAGGGGAGTTAGTACCTGTGATCGCCCTTCGGATCTCTCGTGCCGCTTCCTCCCGCATCTCAATCGAGGCTTGTTCACTATACCAGGCTGCATGTGGGGTACAGATCAGGTTTGGTGCATCCTTCAAGGGGCCCTGACTAAAGCTAAATGAAGATTTAAAACAAGATCAAATGACAAAACATATT
>Ga0181612_138453_pt1 | contig 29723 bp, 16 predicted proteins | sample HoacroProtozoa21_FD_119630 | JGI IMG/M metagenome (GOLD analysis project Ga0181612, IMG submission 119630) | Hoatzin crop microbial communities from Cojedes, Venezuel. Combined Assembly of Gp0051906, Gp0051904, Gp0051908 | reverse complement strand
TTGGAACAAGATGATCTGTAACCTCCCTTCCAACCCAAACCATTCTATGATAACTTCCTCTAGATGAGGACATGTCAATAAAATACAGTTCTCTAGCTGCAATTGCAGAATCATGCAACTGACTTTAGATAGCTTTGTCAATTTGTATTTTCTGTTCACTTTAAAGTCTGGGTTCTGTTTCACCTGCAAGATTTCCTCAGGCAAAATAAGTGAATTTAAACAGCTTTCATGGTAGTATATGCTGGATAGTTGCTAAATATGTCTAGCGTCTGCTCTGTGTGTTCGCCTGTCTCTGTGTATGCTTAGCTGGATATGGGATGCAGGAAAAACTTGGGTCTTTCAGGTTGAACAGACTAAAGAACTGAAGTGTGTGAAAGGAGTAAAACAGAAGACAGTTGAATGTGTGTAGAAATCCTTACTGTCTCTCACTGCTTTTTATTTAAATTGAAGATATCTGTGGCTGTAGATTCTATCACAGAAAGCTAAAATAGGAATACAGACTTTGGATTAGTCTTGCTTTCAGGCATCAGCTGTGATGCATATCAAGAACTGCCCTTTCCAGTATAAGTGCACTCCTCTTTTGAAAGAAAGCTAGCTTCCCTAAGTATATCTGCGCTGCTGACTTTTTGCACCAGAATCTCACAAATCTATCGCCTTACAAATATGAAACAGGGATGTTTTGGGTTTTTTTTTTTAATAACATGAAATCAGCGGTAAGATATCTTTATGCATTTAGATCAGAATGTTTAGATCTCCTGTTTTGCAGTCGTAGAAATAACTTCTGCCGTCCCTCTCTTCCTGGAGAGTAGTGTGCGTCTGCACTCAGACCAACAATGTGCTATATACAGGAGTACTGTCAGAGTGCCGCCTTTCAGTGAAATGAGTAAAAACAACTGGAGTCTAAGTAAAAACCAAAACAGAAGTCTCTCTTCTTGCCCTGTAGTTGCGCAGTTTCCAGCTCTGAAATGCAATTTAAGAACTGTGTGTGAAAGACTATGGAAATCAATTACTGACAAAAATTGACTGTTCAGGTAGCAGTAATATCCGTACTGTATCGAATTTAGGCTTACGCTTTTCTATTCCTTTTGAATATCTGTGGAATTGATTTAGCCATTCATTAGAGGATGAAGGGATGAGGGAAGATATGATGTCAAAAAATTAAGCATTCAGTGCTGATCATGACTGCCATCTCATTCACATCTTGAATTGACACTGAGTTTCAGTAGAAGATAGTAAAGCTGCTTCCTAACAAACAGAACTGCTTTTGTACCTTAAGCTACTGTAAAGCATCACATAGGCTAATCTTTGATAGAGCGAATCAGAGAGACAGGATGCTCTACAAAGGGTGTGGTTGTGTGGAGATATTTGTATCTACTGTCCTTAGATCTTGTTTTTGCAGAAGATTAAGGAAATGCAATGGGTTCCAAAGGGGACTGTGTCTAGTCGTCATCTCCACAGAAGCATCTTTATTAGAGAAAAGTGTGTGTGCGCTGGAAGAATAGAATTCTTCAATGGAACATGCCCTTAGTACAGTGAAGAATATGTAGAAAACCCAAGTGCTTTGCCTGACTCAGTTCTGCTGATTGTTCCCTCTAGTGATGAAAAGCACTGAAAAAAGTGGCTTGGAAAGGCTGTGCAGTTGCCATGCTTATGGATACCTAAAACCACAGCTAGATAAAACCCCGAGCAATCCGATCATACTTGGAACTTAGCTCTGCTTTTCAGCAGGAGGTTGGGTGGACTAGGTGACCTTTAGGAGGTCCCTTCTAATCTAAATTGCTCAGTGATGCTAATTATCCTATAAAGCAAGGCCTTTCCAAAGTCTTAAGTCATAAAGTCTAGTAAACTCCAGTAATTGTAGAAACGTGTAGTTTAATGTTCCCCAGAGTTCCATTATCACTCAAAGTAGAAGGATTAGTATTAATTTCTATAATTTGGATGTAACTGCTTGTTTATGCAGCAGCACTGAATGTTCATGCTCACTCAGCTGACATTTTTTCTCCTCACCACAAAAGTACTCAATTTTGCGAGGGTTGTATTATAGTGAACAGTTCAGATAAACCAGAGCATGTAGGGAATAGTAAACTAAGGCCCAACACAATAATCAGTATTGAAAGAAAGTCTGCTCTGTGTAGCAGCTTCAGTCATTAGGATATCCTGCCATTTCAGGTAAAAAGCAGGAAGCTGATGAATCAACTGGTGATGCTTCAGTTGAAGATGACTCCTTTGTCAAGGTAATAAAAGTATGTAAATTTTTTTCCCAGTTTATATTGAAGTTTAATGTTTGGCTTACTTACAGAAAAAAAGCTTCCATTTTCTTTGCACTAATTTATGTGGAAATGTGGAGCATTGTTTTTACTGTGTTCACAGCTATGATGCCTAAGGATGTCAAGGTGTGGGTTTTTTTAAACATGCTACAAATTTTTATTATGAATGTGATACAGTATTTTGCAGAAACAGTGATTCTAGCAGTGAATTTTTTTGAATATAGCTAATACCCTTAGCTAAGCCAAGTGTCTGTTGTTCTCACCAAAAGGAAAGTGAATTGGAGACTCAGGATGCAAGTGATCAAGACGGAAATGATGAATTAAAGGAGTTTAAAGAGTCTGTTGAAGATAAGAACTTGAATTCTAAAGAACTACTATCTGCAGAAAAGAAAAGATACCACAACCTGGAGCCAGCAGAGACAACAGAAGATGCAGAAAAGGATTCTGAAAGTCAGGTACTTTCTTGCATTTTACATGCATTTTTATCAGCAAAATGTATATATATTTCTTAATGTGTTTATATTACTAGGAAGTCAGAACTAGTTTTTCAGTTTGTCTTATCTCCAAAAGACACGTTGGTACTTTTTTTCCTCCTGTTCTCCTTGACTGTGTTTGAATAGTCCTGAAACAAATGTGTCACTGATTGATAAAATCCTACCACAGTCCATACAGAGTTCCTACGTTGTCCTTTCTCCTGGTAGTAGTAGTGACATACATAATCTGAACACTGAACTGAAAGATGCAAGTCATGAGAACTGCTCATTGATGTTCACCTTATTGAGTGTGTGTCCACTTAACTGAAATGTTTTCTGAGTTAACTGAATCTCTTGACTCTCTGAATGTTTAAGTGTCTTACTTAATAGTTTACTGAGCAAGTCTCTTTCATGTTCTCATAGGAAAATGAAGGTCAAGACATAGAAGATTTCACTTTTCCAACTGTCCATGTAAGTTCTAAATCAGTTTGGTTAAGCTGATTTTCATGTCTATTTAGTTGGAAAAGTTCACTTCAGACTGGCTTTTTGTTCCAGCATGCATCTTAGAGTCAGGTGATGCAACACAGTAAAGGTAAACACTATGCGAAGCTTTCTTTCATGTTTTCTTTTATGATACAGGTAATTGTGATTTCCAAATAAGAAGTCCTGCTTAAATGCAAATTCCTGTCTGCAGTTTGGGAGTATTCAGTGCATAGACTTAGCAAGGAATATGTTTCAGGCTCTCTTAAAAACACTTCAGAGGGCTACGCCAAATGCTAGCAGAGTATATATACAGCATATCCAGGAGTTTAGAACTCCTGTTTTAACATAGAAATTTGCCTCTGGAGAATGTTTGCGGGGGTGGGGGATGTTTGGGGTTGTGGGTGTTGTTGTTAATACTAACATCTGTAACATCTTTAAGTTCAGAAATTGATTCTGAGTTATGTGGAACTGATGTCTGAAAAGAGACATCGCGTACAGCATGTCTTGCCCAGTGAGGCTAATGATAAATAAGTAAATGCCTATTGAAATCATGCTTTCATTTTTAAGTACTTAGTAGAGGAAGTCTACCTAGTTTTCTGACTTCTGTCCTAAGCTTTTAAAGCTCATGATGGATTGCTTTCATTTCGCTGAAACTAATAATCAGCAGCGTGACATCCATTGTGAAGGCTTTAGCCAGACATGGGACAGTTTAGAAATGTCCTATTTGAGTTAAGGGAGGGAGGAAAATAGCTGCATGTTCCAGCCAATTGCAAACTGCAGGTGTTGCAGATAGATACCAGTGAAGTTTCATTCAGATTTTCAGTGATTTGACAAGGGAGATGCCCAGGCCTGGTTTCTAGATAATGTTTTGTTTGGAAACAAATTGGCTTCATACGCTAGAAATACTGTGGAAAATACGGACTATTCTGCTTGAAGTTTTAAAGTAGGAGACATTTAGTCTTGACTTCCTTTTCTTGCAGGATGGTGAAGATGAAGAAAATGAGAAAGGTATGTTTAAAGTTTAATAGAGTTCAGGGGTCTTTAGTCTGGTAGAGCAGGCAACTTTCTCTTGTAATACTCAATCTCTTTACTAATACTAGGCTTGTCTCCAATACTAAGTATCAGTTGTCTCCTTATTAAGCTCAGCACCTGGAATCATTGCAGTCAGTGGGTTTATTTCACTCCTAAGAGTTATTTTACTCTTAAGAGTTGATTACAGTACTTATCAGTTACTGTGGTGGATGTATAATGTAGTTGTAATACTATGATTCTTAATAAAAACCCATAGTATTCAAGGACTCTAACGGTAAGTCTTGATGCAAAAGCTTCCAACTTGCACTGCAGTAACTGATGTTTAACCGAGTGAAGTGATAACACACTTACACTGACCTTGAGCACCCAACAAATGTACGGACCATCATATGGTTGGCTTACTGTCACTTAGAAATACCAGTTGTATATAGGATGGTAAAACAAGTGTTTGGACACCTGTGGAGTGGCTACCTTTTTTTTTTAAGCTGTGCTCATTAGTGAAACTATAGAATATAATGCATATGGGCAAACAGACTTCCTGGACAGAAGTCTTAAGGATTTTACGTATTGTGGACTAGAAAGGACATGGAACACCATCACTTTACGCAAGATGGAATAAACACATTACTGAAGTTACAGGATAAAACTACAGACTCCACATTTACGAGGGACCCTATGGCTGAAGTGTCTCATCTGCACAAATCCAAGAATACGGTTGGAGATGCCTGTGTAGGACTGAGGTGGAAAATCGATCCAGTGGATGAAGACTGAGAACCATTTGTCTACGAACTCTGGATTAAAGCTCACTCCTCCATGTTCTGCAGCAGCCTCGTACGGCTAACTTGACTGCCAAACAACTGCTTGGAAAGGAAAAGCAAAAGAGAACACCAGCGTGGAAGACTGTCTGAAATTCTCCAAGACTGTTATTCTTTCGGATTTGGGAAGGTTAGAAGTCCTGGAACCAGGAAGAATCAAAGACAGATGAAATCAAACTGTGAGCGTCCAAAACTACTGTTTTCTTCTGGAACCCTAAATCCTAAACTGGAAAACGGATACGTCTTATGAAGAACGGGTATCTCCAGGATGGAACCATATTCTCCCTCTTAATGTTTTGGTTATTTGTCTCTAGAAAATGTGTTTTTGCCATGAAGATTAAGTGATCCTGGGTAAAGGATTTATATTTGTGTTAATACACCTTGTGTTTTTTTTCTAACCTTCCATCAGTGCTAATAACTGGCTTTGTATTTTCTAGGTCCTATTCTAGCTTATGCATATGAAATTGTTTAAACTTCTTGTTTTGCCATATTTATTCCTGTTAAATCCTCTTAGATAAAGCAGGTTCTGGTGATGGTACACAAGAAGTATCTAAACCTCTTCCTTCAGAAGAAAGCCTAGCTGAGGCTGATCACACGGCTCACAAAGAGATGGAAGCTAACACCTCTGTGAAAGAAGCTGAGGATGATAACATATCGGTTACAATCCAGGCTGAAGATGCCATCACTCTGGATTTTGATGGTGATGACCTCCTAGAAACAGGTAAAAATGTGAAAATTACAGATTCTGAAGCAAGTAAGCCAAAGGATGGGCAGGATACCATTTCACAGAGCCTGGAGAAGGAAAGCAAGGACTATGAGATGACTGAGAACCATAAAGATGGTAAGAAGGAAGACAGCGTGAAGGGTGATGCCGTCAAGAAGGAAGCCAGAGAAAGTTCAAAGAAAGCAGAATCTGGAGACAAAGAAAAGGATACTTTGAAGAAAGGTCCCTCGTCTACTGGGGCCTCTGGTCAAGCAAAGAGGTTTGTTTTTCTATGTCAGTTCTTTACGATACTGAGTACCAGCATTCAATAAGATCACTCTACATTAAGGGGGTAGCAGCAAGAATCTTATAAGTAGTATCCTATGCTCCTGCCTATAGATTTTTTTTGACCGCCATAAGTTACTTTTTAAAATTCAAGATCTTCGTATAGACACTATGTCCTACTGATTGCATTGTCGAATTGTCAGCATTTATTTATTTTTTTCAAATTGATGATTTTTTTAAATGTCCTTGTGATGATGGTAATGAACAGCTATCAGTTCTAAGAACGCAAAATGAAGTCAAGTCCCCGTCCTGAAATCTGGAGAAGATTGCCATATATCCACTGAATAGAGTTGTCAGAAAATCTAGATCTTCAGGCATCTTGGGGAAAATCAGTGCAAGAATCCATAAGGGAATCATTTGTTCAAATATACAGTCTAGCCCTTTTTTATTTTTATTTTTTGAAATGTTAACTCGCCTATTAGTATTAGTAGTATAAAATGCAACACTTATCAAATTCTGTATTTTCAATTTTCTTCTGATGTTTAATTTGCTTCTCTAGCTCTACTAAGGAATCTAAAGAAAGCAAGGCAACATCAAAGGATGATAAAGGTAACTATTACAAATTAGGGTAGTATTGCCTTGAACTAAATGCTTCCCTGTTTGAGAAATTGCTTGCCAGTACTAATATGGCTTAGATAATTGAACTCATCTATCTGTAGTAAATTATGCTAGAGGTACAGCAGTCATTAGCTATGCGTGTCTGGTTTTTTTTTCCTCTCATGCCAGATTCCTCCTAAGATCAAAAATATTTGTTCTAAAGACTCAGTGAAAATATATTCTCCTGTTTCAAAATACTTTTGGGAGCAAATTCCACTTAAGGTTTCCCAATTCTTTGTTTTGATGAGAAGGTGTAATTTTCAGATAAGCCTGCTGTAACTTACATACTGCGGTTTGGGCTGATGTTATACGCAGAACAAGCAAAAAATAATTGCAAGTACTTAAACATAATGCAAATGAATTTTTTTGTATTGTTTTTAGTTCTAGCTCATTTTTAAATAAAGTGAGCTCTCAACCAAGTGTAACAGCTGAGATGCCAGCTAGTAAAATGGCAGTCGGGGCTGTTTAGTGCATTAAAGTTGGACATACTTGTCTACCTTGGAGCTTCCGTCTGTTACCATAAAACCCTGTATTAGGATTACAAATTCACAGAGTGGAGCTCAAGAGCACATTAATGCCACTGGTTATACTAATGCTTCATAGTTGAACAAATGCATTTGTATAAGCTTATGTGTCTCCTTATTTTGCCTACTGGCTCTCTGCCAAAAACGTTTGTCACAGAACCTCTTGCATATATCACTAGTGGATGAACGGAGCTCTACCCTACAAATGAATTTCTGAGGAGAAAGTTTTGTGACAGACGTGATTCAGTCTTCTGTAAATGCATATCTTTTCATGATACCTATATGCTTACAATGAAATTAAATGAAGATGCAGCAGATCTGCTTTCATGTAGCATATATGATAACTGTAATAGTAACTGTCATAAGGCTGTCTTAAAATCCATAGCCAAAGCCACTATAGTGGCTCTTTAATGATATTTAATTATATTCTAAGTGTATCACGGTTTATCAAGATATCTAGGATTATGAAGATAATCCTAGTTTGATGATAACTGAGATTTGTTGCCTTTTGCTCTTAGTTCATCTTGATGCATTGAAGAAGGAAAACTACCCTTTTTCCTCAAAGTGGTTACGTTATCTTTTAAAACTCTGCATACCACCAGATTTTCCAACTCTGTAGCTGGTGATCCAGTTCTGGTCTTGCCTGTATGACTGGCTACATTTTAACATACTCAAAAGCAGTTCATTTAGCAGCAAACAACAACAAGCTGAACTAAATAATATAAGACTAAAAGATGTTTGGAATAAGATTAGATGTATCTCTTGAGTTCTTAGTTCTATGTTGTTGCAAAAATGGCTAATACATGGTGGGATGGGTGTTGGTGTTTAAGGCACATAATTTTTTTTCAGGCTTTTCTTTAGTATTTTCCTTAGTATGCGGGAAGTCGTTTTAGTGGGTTCCATCCAGCACTACATCCAGCAGTAGTTTTAAAAACCTGCTGTGGGTGGATGGCAGACACTTCAAGAAGTTGTGGAAATTGAGCACATGATTCTGGAGGCTGGGTTCTGCTAAGTCTCCCCTATTTATTTACCTTTCTGCTGCCTCTTTGGTAATGTGAGTAGTGTAAAGAAGTGGTGATGACGAACAAATGTTGGGTGCTAAAAAGTATTTTCTTGGATGGAAGTTACTGATACGAATCAGAAGTTGAAGCTAAATGTACATACCCAAATGAGGGGTAAAGCATGCCTTTAATAAAGAATTGTATGATTTTTCTAGCTCTGTCATTTGGGTATAAGTTAGCCAAGCTGTTGGTCTCAATACATGGGTAAATGAATGAAATCTTATGGCATATATTTTTTTTATATAGAAGTCTTTTCAAGAAAGGTAACCGGATAAACAGTTACTTAAAGGTAACAGGCTAAGTTACTCTTTTCAGCAACAGTTTCATTCAGTGTTCACGGTACCTTTGTCCCCTTAATTTTTTGGCTGTTTTGTAAAACTTGTTTCAGGAAGCGCAAGCAGTGTTAGTGGTAGCAGTGGAAGCTCAACTAGAAACCTCTGGGTTAGCGGACTGTCTTCCAACACAAAAGCTGCCGACTTGAAAAATCTCTTTGGCAAATACGGAAAGGTATTTTGTGGGGTGTGGTAACGTGTGTTGTGTGTGTTTCCTCCTTCTCCTCTGTTCAATTCTAGAAATTGAGTAATACTTGATTTAAATAAAAGTCTGAGATGAAATGTCAAACCAGTGTAAATTAAAAAAACCCGGTACTTCCAGCATCTAAAGTAAGAGTGCATGCTTACCGGAATATGTTAATTTTATAAGAAATTTTTCTTTCTGTTGAGGTAAGATAGATGCAAAAGAAATATCACCAATATGACTAGTCAGGAGTGGCTTTAAAGAGTGTTTTTTTTTTTTTAGTTGAATTACGATGGCTGTTTTTGCAGCAACTATATTTAACCGTGAGTGTAAGATAATGTGCTAAGTGGTAAAATTGTAACATAAACAGTCTTTATAGAACCTCCTGCTTTGGGAGACTATTTTTAAAATGTGTTCTGAGGGCTTATGAATGGGAAAAATAGGTAAAAAAGAAAAGTGACAGTTAATGTCTGTTCTTTTAGAGATTCTTAATGACTTAAATGATTTTGTTTTACGCGCTGCTTAAACTAAGTCTGTTTTACTGGATTTTGGAAAAATGTAATGTACAAATACCATAGAACAATGCAGAAGCCATATAAGCTAAGCAGTCTTCTGAAAACAGTTTTTGTTGCAGTTGTTCTAATTTTCTCAAAGGAGTTGCTGATAACTATGTGGATTAGTACTGTTTGTGTAAGCCTGTGCAGTTACGACATTACTGCATATTGAGAACTAGTTAGAACCTTAGCACTGTGACTATCAAGTATGTGTACTGATTATTGGATATCTGATTTTTATAATGAATTTAGTAGATAATTTATGCCTCTGGAAGTGTTGAAACCTGAGAGTATATTTTGTTAAAACTTCAATTCTTTGGCTGTTTTTCTGTAAAGATACTTGGTAGCTGTATTTGCTTAGCTTCCCAGTTTTAAATGAATTGGGAAATGCTGAATTGCTAGATGACTGTCCCATTACGGGCTGCTAGACAGATACAGTTGTGACATTAGAGCATGACTACATCAAGAAGACTGGCTCCAGTAGTTATAGAAATTCTAGCAAGGGGCAGGAACACAAAGCTTAATGCTTCCTCAAGCAGGTGTCAAAGAGCTGGTTGCTGAAATTGCTTAACCGACACATTTGCTAGATGCCTTTGAAGAATGGGCTCCCTTGGCAAGCTACTCCGTAACACTGCTTATACCTTCCTGCCATTAATTGGCAGCTGCTGACTTCTTTGGGGGGTTCATCTGTCAGAGATGAACTGTCAGATTCACTTCAGCGGTGGTTTCTGTGAACGAATTTTGACAGTAGCTGTCAAAAGAAGCAGTCTGGTAATGTGCATGAGGTTGTGACTGGTCAAAACAGGACATAAGCATTAATATGCCTTGATGTGAAAGTTGGGATAAAGTTCTCAAAGCTGCAACTTCCTGCAACAGGCTTTTGAGAACTTGGAGGGTTAGTCTGTGTAGTGGGGTATTGGGTTTGGTTTTTATACACTAGGGTAGAAATATTATTGGAATACCATTGCTTTCTTACTAGAAATGCCTCTCTCAAAACCTAAATTTTACCTGTTTATGTAGGTACTTGGTGCAAAGGTGGTCACAAATGCACGAAGCCCAGGGGCAAAATGTTACGGCATAGTAACAATGTCTTCCAGTACAGAAGTGGCTAGGTGTATTGCACACCTTCATCGAACAGAGCTGCACGGACAACAGATTTCTGTTGAGAAAGTAGGTTTAATCAGAAGAAAATTTCCCAAAACAGACCACCTTATGCAAGAATCTGTATTAAGCTGTTTGCTTTTGGAATAAAAATACAGGTGAAAGGCGATCCCTCCAAAAAGGAGTTGAAGAAGGAAAGTGATGAGAAGTCTGGTTCGGGTAGAAGCACGGGAGATAAGAAGACTGCATCAAGTGATAAAGCCAGCAAGTAAGAAATGTCATGTGTCTTCTGAAGCTGTGAAAATCCTTTAAGCTGAATTTTCCTCATTGCATTTGTGTGTTTCTTTCCTAACAAGAACTCCGTCAACCAAAAAAGAAGACAAGAAATCTGAGAAATCTGAAAAAAAAGAAAGTAAAGAAGCCAAGAAAACAGAAGGTAAAGATGAGAAGAGTGATAATGGAGCAAGTGGCCCTAATCAAGAATCCACTAAAAAAACTGAAGAAAAGAAAAGAATAAGTATGCAATATAGCCATGTTTCCTCCTGTTGAATCTGTGTGTCTGTTTTGGGGCATGTTCTTGCTCTTACCAGAAACCAGACAATTAAAGAAGTGTGTTTTTTCTAGACTCCAGTAACATATTACTTGAGAGTTGATGTAAAAGCTTCTGTATTTTATATTACTACTTAATTACAGGCATGTGCTGGTATGCTTTTCCTACCAGTAACAGTTTAATTTAGAGATTTAGAAAATTCACTAAGAAAAATCTGTAATAGGCAAAAAGGGGGTGTGTGTGCGTTTTGAACCTTTTTTCTTTACTTTTCTTTCGTTTTTTTTTCTCCCCCCTTCACTAGGTGGTAAAAGCCCAGGTCAAGTTGTAGTTTTAGACCAAACAAAAGGAGACCAAGGCCACACTAGGACAGTTAGAAGGGGAAGGTTTGATAAAGTAAGTATCTATAAATTTAATGCAGTCCTCGCCTGATTTGATACTACCTTACAGTTGATATTTTAATTGAAGAGTCAATAAATTATCACAATCTGTTAAGCTCAGATAGAAGCTTTGTATGCTTTGTGATAGCTAAGTAATTAATGATACTTGAATGCAGCATCCAGAAATCTCCCTAAATGCATGAGACTTCTGAAATAACCATTGTAATCTCTTTCTGTAGCCACAGATATTGAGGAACAAAGAGCGTATTATTCAAGATAAAGTGAAATTCAGGGAATACAGGGGTAGAAAGGATATCTTGCCTTTTGAAAAGATGAAGGAACAGAGATTGCGAGAACACATGGTTCGATTGGAAAGAATACGACGAGCTGTTGAACTCCGAAGGTAGTAATTCAGCTTTTTGCTAAAGGCTATCTTATACATTAATTAATCAGATACTTTATTTAGAACCTAATCAGAATAGATTCTGTCAAGCCTTTTACTCGGATGTTAATGTCTGGGACTCTACCTGACAGTATCTTTTTATAAATTAACAGACTCCAGAATTTTTGTTTAATCTTTTAATAGCCATATATGTACACACATAGCTTAGTGTTTATGGTAAGGGGGTGTATCTTTTAAGTGTTACCGCATGCCAGTTTTCTGTGTGAAAAGATGAGAAGCTGACTAGGAGATGTGGCCAAAAATAGTGATTGGGGTTTTTCTGTCTGTTAGTTTTCAAGCAGAGAACTGTTGTATATCTAAATGACAAATCAAGCATAATACAATCTTGTCCCTTTAAATAAAAGGATGAAATGGCTACACTGTTCTGTTCCGCTCTTTGCGTATGGCCAAAAGTTTGCAGAGGATAGTTAAATGACTTGTGTTAGCTGTGTTTCCCTAAACAAAAGAATTCCCAGCAAGCATAAAGCTTAAAGAAGAAAACACTTTTCCTGCTTCTTGTAAGCTGTACTATGGGAGGTGGGAAGAAGAAAACAAAATGAAGCTGTTGACAAGTATACCTAACCTGTGCAAGTCAGAGTGGTCATGTTATTCTGTCTTATTTTTGGACAGAAAACAAGAAGTAATTTTTTTGTTAGCTTCAAGAGGGAAAGAGCTAAAATAGCATTTATTTTTAAGATCCAAGTCGTATTATTTGCCAAGCTGCTGTTATTGGCTGCCAGATGACAACACAGAAATATGAATCCAGCATAGAATACATCCATAATGATGATTCTTGATATAACTTTTCCTAGTATCTGTTGTCTGCTTAAATGGGTCTGTAGAATATGCTAAAACCAGTTTGGCTGCTTGGGGCGAAAAGGAGTAGACTTCCGATGCCAGGACACCTGTCAAGAGCTTACTTTCAGATAGTTTTTAATGTCTGTGCCTGAAGTGATGTTAGTTTTAGATAACAAAATTTTTCAGATGAGTTTCCGCTATCTCTTTTTTTTTTCTTTTTCCCATTAGGCGGAGAGAAATTGCTGAGAGGGAGCGTCGTGAGAGAGAACGCATACGAATAATGCATGAACGAGAAGAATGCTTGCAGAGAGAAAGGGAACGATTAGAAATTGAAAGGCAAAAACTAGAGAGGGAAAGGATGGAACGGGAGCGTTTGGAAAGAGAGCGTGTTCGTATTGAACAGGTGTGCATATTTATCTTTTGGACTGTACTACAGTATCATTTGGGAGTATAATGCAGTTTGCAGTGAATTTTTCTCCTCACCCTTCCACTCAGCCTATAAAAGAAACAACCAAATATTACATAATCCACAACATACAACAACAGTAATCTTTACCTTGTTTGCCTGATTTGCGAGTAATTTGATGGCACATTCGTGCTACTGGTTTATGTGATGCCTGTACTTGTCTGTCTGAAACTGAAGTACAGCAGATCATGCTGCCCATACCAGCCTTCCGTAACTTCACTGGACTTTTCCTAGAGAATGTTACTGCAAACTTAACGAGATGTGTTTCTGGGCAACAAATACAGTAACATGGCAAGAAATTACCTGGAGATATTTCCACGTAACAGCTAATAGCTTCTCCAGATCTGTTGTCTGCTTCTTTAGAGAAGTATTTCTTACGCTCGTTAATCTTAGATGCTATCCAAGGATGAATTATGTCAGATAGCCTTTAATAGAAAACTATCGAGTATTAACTCCATATACTTTCTGACTGCTCTGTTGGTATCGCTAATAAAGAGCTGTTTTGTTTGTTGTGTTTATTCACCCTTCTCTTTCATGGTAGGAACGTCGAAAAGAAGCAGAGCGTATTGCTCGTGAAAGGGAGGAACTTCGTCGACAACAGCAGCAACTTCGTTACGAACAGGAAAAGAGAAATTCTTTGAAACGTCCACGCGATATAGATCACAGGTAATCTAGTTCTCACACCATTGTTTTACAGTGCTTAGTAAAAAGGAACAGCTACTAGCCTTGAGTTGGACGTGAAAATGCATTTGTACCTGAAACAAGTTTTCACAGAAGAACTGGATTTCTGGTACTTGTTTGATTTTGAAATTGGTTTATGCCAAGCATGAAACATAGCTTATCTGTAGGAGAGAGTTTAGAAATAAGAGATGCATCCCATGAATTAATTCTTACTGTACAAAAAGAGCATAACGCAATTCAGTGCGTTTTCTGAGAAAAGCTTTCTTCTGCCTTAATGGCTGAAATTTCTAGATTCTGCTTTGTTAAGAATTCACATTTCTGGTAAATGGATGGTTCAGGAAGTCGATGTGATGGCTTTTAATTTTTACTGAACCTGATGACATCTATCGTCTGCTGTTTAAGCCACATGAATTGAACTGGTTTTGATCTTGATTTGAGTATAAGAATACGAACCGAGACCTTAGCTATAAAATTGACATATCAGTGGTACAATGGAGGGTAAGTGTAAGTCGTCGTGGTAGATATAGGAGCAGAACACTAATATTTCTTCACCAGAGGAATAGACACAGCTTCATTTTTCAAGGCTACTGATCATACACTTCAGTGTCTCATGTTGTTATAGAGACTCTGTACCTGCATGTTCCTAGTAAGCAAGGCTGTGATGTTTCCTACACTGTTCTTTTCTGAGAAAGTTGTTCCGATTTGTGGGTGGTTTCTGTTTTGGTGTTTTGGTTTTGTTTCTAGAGGGCAGTTTTTGTTTCCTAGAAGGCTATTTTCAAGTAAAGTTTTGCTACAGTGATGTTTTTGTTGGGGTTTTGTTTTGTTTCAAACTGCCCAACGCAGTATACTATTGCTTAGATTTTATTACGTATTTTATTGACATTTTGTCTCTTTAATTTGTGCTTCAAACAGAGGGGTGTTGGGGGGGGGGTCTTAAATGATGTTGTTCACTACGATTTAAAGAGTCTGCTTTTGTTAGTGGCTTTCCAAAGGTCAAATGAGTGTTTTTAAGAACAGACAACTGACTCTGAACAATTTTTGCCATATTAGGCCTTGATTTGGATACATGTAACTGATGGGGGTTCGCTTGTTTTGCTTGAAGGAGAGACGATCCTTACTGGAATGAGAGTAAGAAGATGGCTCTTGATACAGATGCACGTTTTGGTCACGGTTCAGATTACAGTCGCCAGCAGAACAGGTTTAATGATTTTGATCACAGACAACGGGGACGATATCCAGAAGGTTCTTCTGTTCCATCATCTTCTTTTGATAGGTAAATTTAGCTAAGCTGGTATTTGCCTGCCAGTATCTCTGTGGATTTCACTCTTCATTGTTCAAAATTTAAAGTAGTGCCAAAGGCTTTACACAGTTCTGATGCAATGGAATTGCAGTAGTGTCCTGAAATTTCTTGTGTCTTCAGGACTGGCTGTTTATATCATGGAATCTAGTCCTCTTTGCTCTGAGAATTTTAAATTAGCTGCCTGGTGGTCTTTTTTGAGTGACATTTTGAAAGAATTTTTGCAATTAGTCCTCCTTCACATCTAGTCATAAGTGGGTTCCAATGGATTAGATATGTCCTACTTGGTAACTTACCTCCTGAAGAAACAAGGCTAAAAGCAACTGATGTAAGGAGAGTTAAGAGCATTACTTGCATGAGTCACATTCGTCAGGATCTATGCAACTGTGTAGTAAATGCGGGTTCCAGATCCAGCTTCATGTTTCCATCAAACATCTTAAATAACCAGTTATAAACTTAAGACCACATAATTGTAGCTTCTGGACTTTCGTGCTGCAGTGAACTAGAATTACATTTTCTGGCTGACTCAAGCAATGTAGCATTCCCTTTGCTGCATACTAGGCAAAAAGGAGGCCCTGCAATTGCTTAAATTATACTGACCAAAATGTGAACAGGTAAATGCATAAAGACATGTTAAACTTGCTGTAAGAACTCCAGCTCAAAATTGTAATTGTAGAAATAAATATAATTTGGGGTGGGAAATATCTTTGAGGTATATACCACATATGTAGTAATAATCATGTAATATGAAGATGAATAATATTTTTGTATACTCACGCATGTGCTTACATGTGCAGAGAAACTGGAAAATGGGAGACAAGCAAATGACTTTTTCCTGCTTTAACAACTTAGGCGAGAACGTTTTCTAAATCAAGGTGAAGCAAAAAAGACTCGCCCAACAGCACGAAGAGAAGAGCCAGGGTTTGAGAGATATCCTAAGAACTTCAGTGAGTCCAGAAGAAATGAACCACCACAACCACGAAGTGAACTTCGAGACACAGACAGACGAGAAGTGCGAGGAGACAGAGATGAGAGAAGAACAGTGATAATTCATGACAGACCTGAAATACCACATGGTCGACATCCAAGAGAGACTGGTTCAAATCCACCTAGGCAAACAAATTGGAAGAGCGAGGGAAGCATAAGCACAGACAAACGGGACGGCAGGTAAAACTTGCGGGCTAACCAAGAAACTAGTGAAGGAACTGACTGTTGCAGAATTTATCCATAGTAGCAGTTCCTCAAGAATTGAGGTGTAAAGAGAGAACAAACCCCTCCTAACGAATGGCAAAGTCACTGTCCAAAAGAGTTAGAGAAAAATTGTGTAGGTTGTCACATATGCTAAACCTCACTGTAAACCTGATGCTGACTCCCAGAAGTCTGTGCTTAATCATGTGTAGCAACGTATAGTAAGGAGGCTTTTGTGCAAGAGTACAGATGTAAACAAATGACACGTAAGCTTCCAGTAGTGAGAGAGCAACATAGATCTAAAAGAACGTTTCTAAGATGTTAACTGCAAGTTGTTAGGAACCAAAAAGGCATGGTTGAAGTGTGCATGTGCTACAGTTTGGTACCGATTCTATTATACTGAAACCAAAATTTTGATAAAAGCAATTTTTACAGAGGTGAGCGGCCAGACCGATCAGGAAGAGAAGTGTCTGGACACGTGAGAGGTGCACCTCCTGGTAGCCGTAGCAGTGCTTCTGGCTATGCAAGCAGGGAAGGAGAACGAGGTGTGATGGGAGAACGAGGTGGAGGACAAGTGAGTCATCTTCTTGTGTTTATGTGCATGAGTGAGAGATGGGAAAATGCAAAATTGCACTGGAAAAATGGCCATATAGCATCATCGTTATCATCAGCAAGCATTCTGGCTATTTTCAAGTTACTTTATTTTAAAGGTTCTTTTTTGCTGGGTTTTTTAATAAGCCAAGAAATTGCAGAAAACCTACCCAGTTCTTTTTATGTCTAACATCTTCCAGGTAGATCAGAACCATACCTGAATGAGTTGCTGATAAGGCTTCTAAGGATTTGTTGTCATCGGATGTTTTCAGGATGTTCACCTTACACTGCCTGCTACTTGCCGTGCAGTTTGTCACTGTGATCTGTAACGTGCTACTGAGAGAAAAACTTTCCGTAAGAGTTGTTTGTAAAGTCTGCAAACTAAATTGCTCCATGCTACTAGATCGTGAAGCATTTTTTAAAAAATAGTGTTTCTCTTTATATAGCTATAGGGAACATGCTTGTCAGTTCAGGGCAGAACTGGGAGTGAAGTATGCGTTCATGGAACTTCACTCCCTGCGTACCCAGACTGTCAATATTGGAAATCAGTTTCTTTTTGTTACTTAGAGTTATTTTTAACGGGACTCTTCTAAGCATGAGTTACCTGCCTATGGCCTGAAATCTTAAAAGATGCTTGACTTCTGTGTATTATATATAAGCTGTAAGCTTACCTTTCTTGAAAAGCTTGTTTCCCGTTGATAACGAAATACACCTTTCATTCTGAAATGACTATTGCTTTCTTACTAGCACTATAATGAGGACAGACATGTCGTTGAACGCCATAGCCGTGAAACTGGACCAAGAAAAGAATGGCATGGACCTAGTTCTCAAGGAAGTGGGTACCATGACACAAGGAGAATGGGAGACGGCCGTGGAGGAGGTGGCATGATGTCTCCACATACAAGGTACAAATCTGACTCCTTCCTCTCCGTTCCCTCTTGAGCTCTCCAGGCTTTGGTGGCGCTTAGGAAGCGTAATAGTCTCCGTGCCAGCAGCATTGCTTTCTGTGGAGGGCTTGCTGCTGCCCAGCATAGAAACCACCTTCCCGTGGCCGAACGCGGCCTCACAGTGGTCGTAGTGCCGGTATTGTTCAGCTGCACAGAAGCGAGTGACTTCTTGCAAAGTCTATTTTCTGGTGTGGTTTCAAGTCTCTTTAGAGACTTACGGTTTAACAGCTGAGTGACATGAGAAGTAACAATGTTCTTACCTGTACACCAAGAATTTAGATACTTACCATAACTTAACTTTTTTAAAACCTTTGTTTCCAGTAACTCTTCACCAATTAATAGAGTTGTACAGATCACAGGCAATTCCATGCAGAGGGGAAGTGGCTCAGGATTTAAGCCATTTAAAGGTGGACCTCCACGAAGATTCTAAGATCTACAGCTGATTGGTTTCAAGATAACTTATTGAAATCTCTTGTAAACTTTCTCTGATTAAAAACAGGAAATCTTGTCTGGAAGTCCTGGTTGAATTTTTTTTAATTTAACATGATTACTTTCCTCTCAATTTTGGAGGCATTTTAATAGTTACGTTGTAATTTTGGATAGTTTTTGTGTATCTTTGATAAGCATTTTCCCTGAGGCACTAGAGCTGTGTAAAAACAAATTGGAACCAAAATATTTGTTAATCCTGTATAAAAGAATAGTTTGCAGCCCTGTGCTAGTAGTTTGATTTACCAACATTAGCTCTGTGGTGTCATGCTTTAAAGTTAGCTACTTCTCACAACATACACAACAAAACCTCCATTTTGAAGGTTGTCCAGGCTCTTCTCTCTGCTTTCTAATTTGTAGAGAAATAAGATTGTTCTTTCATTACTGGGTATTATGTAACCTATTTTTGCAGAAGGTACTGTTACATTGAGTGCATTTATGTGTATTCTTGCAAATGTATTCTTTTGAAATAAACCTTCATATTCTGTATAGCTTCTAGTAAGTCTTTGAAACTTAAGTCTTGGGGGAAGGAAGATAGAATTTAATGGACATGTTGGTTTAGCAAATCTAAACATCGGTGCCATTAGCTTCCAACTAAAGCTACTTTGTCTACTTCACTCTTATTGAATTGAAAATTTGGAAGCAACTTTGATAGCACAAAAAAGATTAGTGCCAAAAAACAGAGGAATACTCATAGGAGGCCTAAAGAAATAGTTTTAGCAGTTTGCTATCTACGTAGAGCAAACCTGTGGCACAACTTTGCTACAACTTAGCTTAAACCAGACCACCACTTTGCTTGGAGTGGTTGGGGACTCCTACACACGCAGCCTTGTTCAGGTACACCTGATCTTTTCTCAGCAAAAGCTTTAATAAGACGCATCCTCTTGCGCCATGGTGAATGGCCTGTGGTAAATCTTTCTTGACCGGGCCCAGCCAGAAATGTTAGGTAACTGGTCCGAGACTGCTCTGTCACCCATTCAGCATAAATATATATTACAACACTGTTGTTCAGCAAGTTAAAAAAAAAAAAAGGCAAAATAAAAAAGCCAAACTAATCTACTATACAGCTTTATAATTTAGATAGTTGCAGAAATGAACGGAGAGCCTTGCTAACAGAACGTAAGAAGAGCTTGTAAAGTAGTATTAGAGTAAGAACTGGAAGTTTTTACTGATTCAGATTGTTTTCTATAGAATGATTTTACTTCATTACAAATTGGAAGGCAAGAGCCAGTAAGAACATGCTGATGTTGCACATGGATCTTTACTCCCCTCTCAGTTAGTCTTGTTTGCTGTGTGGAAGAGCTGTGAGGTAGTTACAGTGTTCCAGAGGAACTAAGTAGCAGAAAAGGAGTTAAACTTTAGGTTTTGAGCAAGGAGCCTTTCAGGAAAGATGGGAAGAGGGAGAAAGCTGGTAAAACAGCCTTTTCTGTAATTAATCCTTTGAATATTCAGAAGTGATAAAAGAAATATGCTGTATCAGCCACTGTGTCAGGAGACATTTATCCAATAAGTAACATGATGTATTAAATACATCTCTGTTGTTCAATTCTTAGAAGAAAAATCTAAGTTCAGTTTACTGAGTTTTTTTGCAGGAGTTTCCAAGAGAAAGTACAAGTTAACACAGTGCATTTTAAGAAGTATATATCCATTTGGCCACAGTCTGCGCTGCACCAGGCAGGACAACACATACAAAAAAAATACTTGCTGTAAGATAAATGTGTAGTGGCTGATGGATCAAATGGGAAATAGGGAAGTTTAAAGCTTTGTCTTTTAAGGTCAGAGAGAGGTACAAAACCAGAACTTGAGCTGTGACTTGGTATCTTGCTTACAGTAAAGAGGTCTAGGATGTGCATTCCACCTCTTAAAGGTATAAATAATATTTCCTGACTTTTTTTTGCTTAACTGAATGAAAACGTGATTGTGAATATGTAGATATTTCACTTAAAATACAGAAACAAACTAGGATGATGGGTGAAAAAAAATTTGATTGAAAACAAATTCCCCAAAACTTTGAATTTATAAAATATTCAGATCAACAGAAGTCTCCCCTTTTCCGGAGTGAGGTGGTGGTGGTGTTTTTGGTGGGGTTTTTTTGGATTTCATCGAACCTTTATCACTAGGAAAGAACTTAAATACCTAAATGAAATGTTTATTTGTTTGCTCAGTTAAATTTATTTACATATAATAAATTCCAGAAGACTGTTAACCAAGATAAATCTCAGTAGGGTAAAGACCTTAAACTACAGAGAAGCTGGTAACTGGAAACACTTTAAAAGATAACAGCATTTAACAGTTTTTCTTTTGTGATACACAAACAAAAAAAAGGGGTATTAAGATACAGAACTGGACTTCTCTGAAAATTATTTAAGTGTTTAAAATTATTTTAACAATTTACAAGGAAAATGTTGTTTCCTCAATGTCTTTAAAAACACATTAATACAATATAAACAATTAAGGCTTTTAAAATGCAAAACATTCAGTAGTTTAACTTGTAGATGCCATTGCAATGTTGGCTAATGGTGTAACATGATGACCAAACGGATTTCAGTCAGGCCCATACATTGGTACAAACGATACCACAGGACTAGGTTTAATCATGTCATGCCCTTTTAAAGTACAGTTTTTAAAAATTTAACTTTTCTCTCTCGGTAAATCTACAGTAGCTTGCATTAGCTTTTACTTTTGCATTTCCTTTTAAAACCAGATTAGAGATCAAGGTAAACATCAGGTAACTAACAGGCTCACCACTAAACTGCCGATTTAAAACAGCAATTGCACTGTTCTGGTGCATCTCAGCATGGCATCTGGAAGTTTTCTGGAACTTTCCTAAAATACAGATTTTTATATATATCTCTCTCTGTATATATATAATTTCATTGTAAAGAGACACAGTCAGGAGAGTTAATGTGGTAACAAATATTTGACTTAACAGTAGAGAACTAGAGAAGGGGCAACTTCTGTAGGATTAATTTTCGTATCTTTCATCAGTTTCCTGTGTAGTTTCTTTAATAAGCTGACATGTATATGTAAAAGGTGATTATCAAAAGTTGTACAAGTAATAGCTATGCATCTGTTCACCAGATAAAAGGATAATCAAAAATTATTTATGAAAACTGTGATAAGAACTCCTTTCACTGAAAGGTGTAATACGAAAGGTAAACCAAAACTCTGTCATTTAAAATTAGAGCTCTGTCAGGTTACTGTGGGGGAGCTGATGACAATATTTTTCACTCCCTTATAAAGAAGGTAAGGCTGTAAGGTATTAAAATTCTGTGACTTTTTATGTAAGAACTAGTACTGAGCAAGCAGCAAGATTTAGAATTTATTTCTGTGGGACAGGACAAGAACAGATGTTACTTTCTGTAGTGTTAAGTACCCCTCTCGAATTCTTTGAGGCACAGTGATTATACACTGCCAGGATGTATGGGGCCAGGGGGAGAACCATTCCCAAGTGCCAGGATTTGTCCAGTACAATCTGATAGCACCTAGGGGGGTAAGTACTCACTGCTTGCTGTTGGCAAGTGCAAACTGTCTGAAAAGGAGAGCCCCCTGCTCACTTGGTGAGTGTCTGTAGTGTCACTGGGCGACCAGTCGCGTCTCTAGCCTAACAGTACTGGTGATTTCAGGAGTTATCAAAACACAGGGGGAGAAGCACTTGCTACAACAGATTTGTCTCCTGAAATCATTGTACCTATGGTCACTTTTTTAATGGGTTCTTGACAGTTACTTTCGCTTGCCAGCCTCAAAGAGAAAGCACGTAAGAAATGCAGAAATGCAAGCATAGTGCTGTAAACAGAGCATGTGAAAACACAAACATTAATTATTGCAACTATTCATGATAAAAATGCAAATACTGAACTAGAAGTAGTTTAAAAATTCACAAGCAGGTTCACTGTATCCATCGGCAGTGGTGACAAAGACAACCAGCTGCTATACTTTTCCAAGCAAAAGAATGATTTGATTTCCACAGCAGTAATTTCTTCCTCAAATGGCAAAGCCTACAAGGGCTGCAGCTGGCCAAAAACCCCCATACTGTTACTTACTCACCTTATGTAGAACTTGTTTTCAGACTTCCAGTCTGAAGTACTTCACTAATACTCCATTGTAAACAAACCCCGTAATTAATATAAAACAGCTCCTTTTGGCTCTGGTTAGTCTGCAATAACAGAAGCACTAAAATGAAGAGACCAGCTCATGCCTTGACACCAAAATACTGAAGAGAAAATAAAGTTCCATTGGAAACAGGCATGAAATGCTGAACAGGTAACATGCTGAAAAGCTAGCAAAGACACAGGTAAATTCAAAACCGAGCTAGTTTTTTTTTCTCTAAAAATACAGAGGATAATCTACCTCTGGCTTTCCTCTTTAAAAAAAAAAAAAGTAGAAACAGCATAGATTGTATGTTCTTACTTGGTCTGAGATTTTTCCAAATAGCAGTGCTGCTGATCAGCTTCCTCCCCACCCTCGGGAAGGTCCAGCTGAACATGGAAGTACAGGCTTCTATTTCTGTTGTTCCTCCCAGCTCTCTGGCTTGCGGAGCTGATGCATGTTGGTAATTAGCTATGAAAAATTTTAACAAATTATGAAATTGGCTTGCGTAAGTCGATGCTGAAATGTTACCTTCCTCCTCGTGGCTGCATCTGGCAGTACGGACAGGCATGTGATACAGAGTAAGGACAAGAGTTAAGCATTGCAATGCAGCTCCAGAAGTGCAAAAGGATGCCAAGGCGCACTCAGCCACCGCCGATTCCTGTGAGACAGCCCTGAACTGTTAGCTGCTGCAGTTCACACCAGACCACTGTAAAAAACCAAAACATCGCTTTACTTTGTTTAGAAATAATTCTTTTTCTAGTATTTATGAAATCCTTCCAGTGAAGCTTCTACAGCATAGATTTGCTACTGATGAAGCAGTTTGGTAGTTCCAACAGGTGACTGCAGTATGTATTGCTAAATACAATATTCCCTGACAGAATCAAATGTTAAGGTGGGGTTTTTGTTTAAATAATGTTTCACACAGATGTACTACAACACAGGAAAACCACTGTGTCAGATCATTACATTTCTTCAGAAGCTTTTATGCATTCTTTAATTTTCCCGAGACTAAAAAAAAGACAGTACTACAAATAACATTTCAAGGTAGTTTCAAAGTCTATTAGGAGATGAGTCATCTAATTTTCTGTATTTCTTTCACAGAAAGTAAATGTGTTTATAGCATGGGCAGAAAAAATCATGCTAGCTTCATTACAGCTGGCACATATAATAAATTGTAATATGGACTTCATGACAGTATGTACTTGGAATTCATACACTACATGGAGAAGTCCGTATCACCACATTCCCGGTATCAGAACTGTCAGCATTAGCTAACGATGGCACGTTTATGTCTGGTTAAACTACGCTGCATCTTCAGGAGCTGCACGGGTTTGCAGGGAAGGAGCTGCCTCTCAACAGCAGCTGGCTAACACAGCCCAGCTTGTCAAACTCCTGCCTAGTCTGCCTTCACCGAGATGCAGCGTATAACAGCACTGGTATTTTCTTGTATCTGATTTTATGAATTCCATTAAATTTTGCAGTTTACCATTGTCAAAAAGAAGGTTTGCAATGGTAAAAAGCTTGATTTAGAGTTTTCCTTTAACTGTTCTACAGCCCTTGTATTTAAAAGCATCAGAGCTGGGAAGTATAAATACTGTTTGCGCCAGTGTTGTTTCTGTGTCTGAGGGCAGAAGTGTTAGTACCTGACTGCTCAACAGTGTTTACGGGATTACAAGCATAAACATTAATTCATCAGCTTCACAGACTGGACCACATAAGCAAGCCTTAAGAAAAAATACTTAATGCAAATATTAGTGAGTAGAGATGGACAGTTCCCCAAAACAAGAGATGATGAAACCCAAGGATGTACCCACTTCTCAGCTGATTTAAGTTTCCTGACACACTGGTGTTTCTTCTAATTGCAATTTTGACGCTTTCACTGGCACAGGCCAGTGAACCAAAACAAAAGTCAACAGAAGGTCTCAGACAAAAATACCAGTTATCCCAGCTTTTTCTGAAACACACTTAAAAAAAGTCTGAAAATGCTAAACTACGTCTGCTGAAATTTTCAAGACTGCTTAGTATAATCTTAACTTTGAAAAATGGCAGCTGAAGTCTTAACGCAAAAGGCTGCAAGTTTTACTAATGGCTTCAACAAGAAAAACGAACTTCAAGTTGAGACAGACTGAGTATCACAAGACTTCATCCAGCTCTGTGATGGAGAATGTGCAGGTTCCTATGAGCTAAAGGCGTTGTCTCATGAGACGCTGCTAGATCGCTTCCCGTATTTATGAGTTTCACAATAGACATCCCTTCAGCTGGATATGACCTAAACTGAAACTGGGTCAGCACTAAAGGACAGCTCTCAAAAGATTATAAAGAAATACAGAACTTCCATTTCTGTCCCAAAATCTATACACATTTGGCTGAGTGTCGGACTGTATCAAGCAATGGTACTTCACTCGCTTTTGGCCCCAGCAAGACTTGTTAGCCACGCCACCACCACCCGCCTCCTCAAGTGCATGACTCTGCTAGTGATGAAAGCACTCGCAGTGCCTTATTTCATGTTTCATCAACAGATTACATTTAGAGAAACAGACGCCTTTCTTTTCCATCATATTGTCGGGTTATTTTGTGAGCATACTGTTTACACTAAGCAAGCAAACTTTTCCAGTTAATTTGAATACTGAAACTTACCTGAACTGTTGCCCTATGGATTTCCCAAACCTAGCAAGATTTTGTTAAAAATTTTTCTATGCTGTCAAGAAGAGGTAAGCATGGGATCTTGTCTTCTAAAGATAATTAACTAGCTAAAGTTCTTAACCTCAGAAACCAAGGAATTGTTCATTTCAGCACATGAAGCTTCTCCATGAATGCAAGTAATCTTCCAAACCAGAGAAGGAACTGTAAAGGCAGTAAAGAGCTTTAAGGTTTCAGCAAGTTCTGGAGCTAACTCTCCAGGTAAGGAGCGCTCACAGCGCTACAGCTGACACGATGACCAAATCTGAACAGTAGACAACTGACATGGAATAAAAATATTTTGCATTATTAGAGGGTCAGCACAGCTAGTCTTGACCTAGAGGCATTGTGAGAGTGAAGAACGGTGCGTACAGGGACAGACACTGCCAACCCACTCTGAAATACGCATGCTGGTCATTAGCTAGGCGAGAAGGTTTGGCCACCATGTGCTGTGCTACAGCTATTTATGTCTAAAATTTAAGCAGCAAAATTAAGGACAAATCCCTAAATCTTAAGAGGCAAATCCCTAAATCTTAAGAGGACCTCTATGTTGCAGCCTGTCTTTCCTCCTCAGTATTTCCCTACAGCACTTCTTCCCCATCAGAGCAGTGACAGCTGAACTTAAATACGTTGCTTTTCTACTGGACAACTGTAAGAACAAGCAGGAGCTATATGGAAACACTGTGGCCATCAACATCAGATAGATTCCTTAGACTTTGTATGAGAAAGCGTTACTCATCTCACCGAGCCTTCCCCCGCAGAACAACACTGCTAACAGGCTATTGCGAGTTATGCTTAGCAAAGCAGTGACTGGGGTGAAGCACGAGACAAAATGCCTGTGTGTCAGTTCCTGCATGCGAGAGTTGCTATCGTTGGACTATATGAACACTTTTCAGTGTCAGATTTTTCTTGCTACCAAAGTCTTGTTATCATAGCACAGATGGAAAAAACGTGAGCATTATATTGCAACCAAACTAAAGCTTGTTATTTTTGCTTTTCTCTAATATGCTTTCTAATGAGGATACTGCATCAATTAACTTGCATTTCCCGAGTCACCTGCTGTTTAAGGTTACAAAAATGTCTGCTTCTATATAAAATACAGCTCTTAATTCAGTATGTTGTATTTAGAGATGTACTTTGTATAAACTTCAGCACCTGACTATGATAAGCATCCTAATGGTAAGAAAGCTGATCTAAGCGATGAGCTAGCTTTACGTTATAGATCTCTTGTAGCAGGAAAGAAGAAAGCTTCAGTTCAAAGTACATCAGCTTTACCTCTTTGAGTATTTCCTGCTGAATACACCAGAAGATCCAATTTCAAGAACTCAAATTGCCTTTTATTACATACTGTCAAATTTTTTCAAGACCTTGTGTGTACAAGTTAGAAGAAACATTCGACAATAACATGACACCAAATGAGTGCAGAGACTGACTGACAATCCAACGCAAGCGTACACAGAAGAGCATATGCTTCACTTCCAGCTTGTGTGCCTGCGATCACGAGAAGAGCTCTGTAAAGACAATCTGAACACATACTTTATTATATGAACTAGTTAGCTAGCTACAAAATATGTTTTTTGCATTGTGTTTAAGTGAATTGTCAGGAATCATAATTTCATCCTCTGGTGTTACAATCTTCCTTTGGCTCTGCTTTGTTGGGTTGCAGATTCTGTATGAGTGTCACAAGAAAAGTGGTATATTTGAGCATTTAAAGTGCTTTTTAGAAAAACATCTATCACTATGGCAGTGGCTCAATTTTTTGCTAATTTTAAGAGTACTTGTATTCAGCTTTTTTTATTTCACAACTACAATGCAACAACAAAAATTATATGATTTTGTTTTCTGTGCTAGCTTTTATCTAGTGGAAAACAAGTTCTACTTTTCTGGAAACTGTCATATATATTATGTAGGTATACGGAGCATGTGCATGCTGAATTGTATAAACAGATTTAAAGTATAAATCTGTACCCTTTCGCCAGAATATGAGCTTCCAAAAAGAGGCAAATGAAGTAAATAGTCAGCAGACAACATCATCTTTCTGGTACTCTGCGAGTATTTTGTAATTTTTTTTTTCCAAGCTATTACAGATAAAAGCAATTCTGTTCAGTTTTTCGATCATCGGATAGTGTCATAGATGCCAACTGTGACAGTTGCTTTTGGAATGGTTAGTCACAGGAGGGTATAAATTAAGCTTCCACATGTATTTCATTTTGGATATTAAGAAGCTCATGTGCTTATAACTTTTGCCACTAACAAGCTCAACTTGTGCAGAACAATGCCCTAGATTTCAGGAATTCTTTACCTTTTTTCCAAAGCTTCAAGACCTGTAAAGAAAAAAGGATATTAACAGAAAACTGTTTGAATAGCATGCCTGCCATCTCAAATAACCTGAAACCCTTTACTCTGTTATTGCAAGAGAAACGGAATTATCTGGGAGTTCAGACTTCATGATGAGCACTGACATTTAACTCTTCTTCCTTTGTGACCAAATGACAATATTACCGTAACTACAGTATATTCGGTTTCAGGCACATCTGTCTGAAACTGGAAATGGTACATGAATTCTTCTGATATGAGCAAGTATCTTAGGCAATAAGATATACTCAACAGCCACAATGCCTGCTCCAGCTAGATTTGTTCAACAGGGAATTTAAAGTGGCAATACTGTCACTCAAAATAATAAGATAACAAACACTTAGCGCGACATATTTATTTTTCAAGGTCAATAAATAAATGTAAATACACAAATTTGGAAAAATCTTAGTAACAGAATGTTTTTAAACAACATTCTGGCTTAAAGTCTCTGTTATTGACACTATTGGAATATTTTCTAATTTGCTTAAAGTACGTAAGTCATTATGTTGGTGATCCTCCATCACATTAATTTGTTTGAAGAAGTTAGGCTGCTGCAAAGGAGAAGAGACATCAACCTTTGCTTTGACATAGAAAATGATCTGAACCACATACATTACGTATTAAAATTACCTTTCTGGGTGTGGCTTTTTTAGAGAATAGAGAAATTTTTAAGTTTACAGTTTGCGTATGAGAGACCTCCTACCGTTCATTACTTCATTTTTATAAAAAGGAAACTGTAACAAAAGTGGAAAAAACAAGAGGAAAAGGCATGGAAGAAAAAAGTGATACAAACTGGCCCTTTTGTTAATAAGACATTCTTCCTTTATCCATCTAATTTTCATTCTAGCTTCATAACAGATTTATGTGATGACTGGTTCCCATCACCGCAGCAAGTCTGCTTGAAATAATTTTGAAGCAGCTTTTTACCAGTGGACTTGTGTTGAGACACCCTCCCTCTTACAGACATTCTCCAAACACCTGAAACCAGGAATGTCGTATTCCACCTGGCTGCCTCAGCCTTCCCAGATTATTGTATACTAATGCGCTTACCCAGGCTTAGAGCATGAATACATAGCGTGTCCAGGAGCAGCAGCCTTTTTCAAAAGTATCTACAAATTGCTAAATAGAAACTTTTATCAAAAAGGTTCAGCAAGAAGGTAATTGTTATTGACTTAGTGGAAGATTCGTGGTTCCCTCAAAATTCAGCAAGTATTCTGTTTCTGTATTCTATAAATACTACAAGATGCAACATGTTTATTTGGTTCCCATAAATTAGAAAAATCTGGTTTCCAAAAATTCTAAATTAGTGATTTAAAAAACAAAATATTACACCTGACCACCTTTCCAAACGATCTCAGAGAGCAGCCTTGCTTTCTCTCTCACCTTGCAGAAGTGTGCTTTTTAAGGATATATGATTTATAAAACAAAAAAGTGTGTTTTTAACTAGAGTACACTTGCTTAAATATACAAGTGGACATGTTAACGTCATGTTAAAGTTCAAGGTACTTCTTAAAAAAGGCAGATAGTTATTTTAACTCTGCATTCTTATATAGAATAGCGATTATTATAGACTTTAGTTTCCTCTCGTCATTCACCTATCATATGGAGAGGTCAATAAATAAGAACTTATCTGGTCCAGTTTACCTACAAGAGAAAAAGTACTAAAAGAAAAAGAAGTTACCTATAAAATTACTTGTTTAACCCTGATAACATCCGAGTTGCCATACCCAGTTTGTAATTGCAAGAAAAGCAAACAATATTCATCTTGCTTATTAATAAATGCCCCATTTTCTATGACTTATTTTTTTTTATGATGCCTATCAAGTCACATATTCTTGGGGCAAGAAAGCTGGCCAGGAGGTGCAATGATAGCAGTAACACAGTATAAATCTGGGTTCAAAAAACCGAACATACCCGATCCAGAAGGAAAGAAATCTGGACATATTGAGGAGGCAGTGCCCAGCTGTTACTTGGGCTCTTGCGTTGTGAAGACTATACCCGGCCTAAGATATAGTTTCACACCGTGTAATTAACACAGAACTCTGTTGTGCTAGTGTACAGACTTCAGGAAAAAGTCTTACACAAAACGAATTACCTCCTTCGTTAAGAGTAGAAGATAAAATAGCTTACTAACTGATGTAATGAGTAATGGATGTCACTATGACACAAAACTTGCCATGATTTGTGTGTTCAGCTACAAGGTGCAGTATTTCTTATGACTAACTCAAAGCACAGCCACATCCAACTGTGATTTGGAATTCCATCTTGAGCAGCACGCACTATGACTTTGAAGAAAGTCTGTA
>Ga0181612_147153_pt1 | contig 29742 bp, 20 predicted proteins | sample HoacroProtozoa21_FD_119630 | JGI IMG/M metagenome (GOLD analysis project Ga0181612, IMG submission 119630) | Hoatzin crop microbial communities from Cojedes, Venezuel. Combined Assembly of Gp0051906, Gp0051904, Gp0051908 | reverse complement strand
CCTTGTACTTGAAATGTTTTGGGTTTTTCTTTTTTTTGCCTGACTAGAAAAAATTGCCGGTTTAATTTTTTTTTTTTTAAAATTTGAATTTTTTTTTGCCTTTTTACCCATTTTTAAAAATCTTTTTTTTTTTTTTTTTTTTTTCAGTATAAGGCAAAAAAAATGTGTTATTGCAGTAATAATCCTACCCCAGGTTCATAAACTTCACTGGTTTTGGTGCTGGAGCTCACTGGGCTCTGGGTGGGTAGCACTGCTGCCTGGCAAAAAACTAGTTGTCTCCACTTTTTTTTTAACTGGTTGGGTGAAGTGCTCACATCCATTATCTCCTTCACCAGCAGGAAAGATTCCAGTCTGGCCAGCAGAGATGAGCAAAATGACTGGAAGGAAGACAAGAGACAATAACACGTGGAGGAGCAGGAGTCAGATCCTCAGCGTGCCAGGGACAAGGCTGGTGCGACTAAGCTGGTGCTGGAGCTTTCTGCTTCCCACATATTCACACATGACAGTGATGAGGAGAATTGTATGTTTTGATAGTGCCCAAATTATGTTTTTACTTAGTAGGTTCTGCATGGCAATTCTTTCACAAACCTAGTGCGTGCAAATCAAACTGGCAGCCCTGACTGGATTTGCATGTGTGTCTTGCCACGAGTGAGTCATAATTTTGTGACTCACTTGCACTGATGACCCTCCAAAAGCCTCTTATCCTTTTAAGCTGCCCTGTGCTTCCTCCCTCTCCAGAGCTGTCACACATGAGCTGCATTTTTCAGGATCCACATGACTCACTGATGGCTCACTTGCAGATCAGGAAGAGTTTTTTCCATCAGAGCCGAGCTGGCTGAAATCCAGTAAGTTTGCTTCCTCTTCTTTACAGCAGCTTGCAGACCCTGCATGACTTGGAGGCGTCGCAGACTTTGACAATACTTTCAACCGTCAAATGGGGAGAGCAAAAGTCTTCTGGAGTGAGCTGAGTCCCAAGGGAAAGTTAGACTGGCTCTACAGCCTGAGCTGTGGGCTAAGCAAACCTGCCCCAGGCTACTGAAACAAGTGGAGTAAAGGCACATACGTGGAGAACTGCATCTTTTCCAGAATTAAATAAAATGTCATTGCTAATTATAAATAGTAATAAGTAGTTCAGTAGCTTTCAATGCTCAGATACTATGGGCTGAGAAAGGCATAAGAGCCTGTACACGACAGACACTGAATAGAGACAGACACAGTACTCTTCTGTGGGGACACAGCCCATCTGTGTAAGAAACCCTTTACATTAAGCCTACCTATTTGCAAACCAATTTCTTTACTCCTTCTGTCAAAATCCAGACTGAGGGAAGCCCCGTTTCAGATAATACAGTATTATCTGGGAGAAGCTAGTGGGAGATTTGTTTCTGAGTGCTCCCGTTCCATTACTTGTGGTGAATTAAACACATTTAACCCCACAATGAACCCCTACCGCTCCTCCAGCGCTGAGCCCTAGCTCCAATCAGCCCAGCTGCTGCACGCACAGGCTGTTTCTCAGTGGGTGAGGTCCGTTCCAGCCCTTGAACTAAAGAGGTCATGAGCCAGCACACACGAAGTGATTGGCCCCGAGACACTGACCCACATACCATTTATTTCTGAGTGCTCCCATTCCATTACTTGTGGTGAATCAAACACTGAGCGTGGTGGCAGCTCAGAACGTGCCCTTGTCCAAGTGCTTTGGGCAAGTGCTGCTGGCCTGTGAATTGTGAGTCACAGAAACTCATTTCCTCAACCTGTAACTTCTTCTTTAAACTTGTTTAGATCATTATTTTCTACTGATGTTGCTGCACCGTTAGATAGGATTGCTGATTCAGTTACCAATTTGTTTTCCTGAAAAACTTGGCTGGGGTTTCAAATACTGCTTTGAAATGTGTGGCTGGACACACAGTATATAAATGTATCGATTTTTCTCTCAGGAGACTAATGTTCACTTTGGAATAGGCCCTATGTGAAAGGCATTAAGTCACTTCAGCCTCATTCACGCTTAGTGGTGTTCCCAGGTACCATGGCACAGGCTGCTGGTGGACGCCTTTCGGAGGGGGGCAGCCCCAAGCAGCCACCACGTGAACGGACGGGCGCACAAGAAGGGCTGAATCTGGAAATAGGCACCGTGCCTACTTCTATCAGCTCTCAGTCTTCCCCTTTGAATAGTGGGAGATGACTTGAGCCTTTAAGGAACTGGAACCGACTAAACTTTGTAAGCCTGCCTCTGGCCGTTGTCATTCCGCTTGCCCTTGTTAAGCAGCACAACGACAGTAATGTACCGCGCACAGCTTCTGCTCGTCAGACACGTGCCCGACCAGCTGACTGACTGGCATCTTCGTGGAAATTAGAGGTTACTGTATACTGCTGTTTCTTGTAACGCAGCAAGGAGAAGTCTGTGCTGATCTGGGTCACAGCAGCCCTCCGGGCAGCTCCCTTGCTGGCAGCAAGTGCAGGATGGATGCTGCAGACTCAACAGAGAGCCATCCGCTCTGAGTCCCATCTTATTCTCCAGCTGCTCTGAATTTTCTGTTTGCAGGGCAGGGCTGGTCTTCAGTAACTGGTGAAAATGAGATAAAGGTTTCAACACAAACTGAAATTTTTATGAAGATTTCAGAGGGATGCTAATGGCAGATCAGTTGGCCACATGTATTTCTGATGTTGGTGCTGCAGAAGGAGAAACAATAGGTTGCTGTGCTGATGAAATCTGCAATCAAATCCATCTTCTCAGCACACTAGCATGTGTATCTTGTCAGAATAAAAAAGCTGTACAAGAACCACTCCTTATAACTGCAAAGGAATGCTGTGATTGAAAGAATTTATGATGCCAAACCAAACCGCTGTCCTGCAGCCCTCTAAATGGGCCAGGACATCATCTGCTGGCTCACAGTCACACATACTGAGCTATGCAATTTAAAGCAAATGGCCCCTGCTTTAGAGGTTCTTCCACTATAAGTACCCATGCAGGGATCTGCCCAGGCTTTCATGGAGCAGGTGGCAACCTCGTGGCTCTGTGCTGGCCATTCCTGGGAGCAGGAGTCAGAGCTTGGCTGCTGGGGATGTTTTCACGGTCCTGGCTGCTGCTCCAGCAGCCCTGTGGGAAGGTAGCAGATGCCGGGGCGATGTGCTGCAGCAGGGCAGGGTTAGGCCTGCCAGGAGGCATCACCTGGGCTGAGACACGAAATCTCTCAGAGTGAGAAGACTTCTCTCAGGGTCATAAAACTTCATTCTGCATCACTCTTTCCCATCTGCTGAGGACACCAGGATGAGCAGAATGGTCTCATACCCAGGCTCCACACCTCATACAGTGAGATTATGGGCATATTAAGGAGACCAGGGCTAATACTCAGTTTGCTGAAGATCAGCCTGTCTCTTTAAGCTCAAATACCTTTCAGCTGCCCCACTGGCAACTGCCTCTTCCTACCTACTTTCCAGAAAAAGAAAGGCTAAAAAGGAAGAGAAGAAGCAGCCATACTCTGCAGCTGCAGAGTGCTCAGGGCAGCTTGGGGAAAGGGTTTTTTTCTGGTTGTGTTTGTACTCGCCTGAGCCTAGGTCATTTGGGCCTGGGGGCTTTGCCCATGGTGGGGAGGTTGCAGTCTCAACCGTTCTGTCTCTGCATCTGGGGCCGGCCAGAGGGAACTGAGGCCCTGTTCCCCAAGCCAGCTGCAGAGGAAAGTGTGCTTCGAAAGCCACTGTGTTGGCTACTTGCCATGTGAAGCCCTGTGGATGCGTATATAAATACATTTGTGCTGCTGGATGTCCTTCCTCAGCCAGATAGGAAGAACCTATGTTTCGTGGTATGTAACTCTGGTTCAGTTTCTAGACAAACACAGTAAAAGGAATAACACATTTTGGTCTACTCCAAAAAAGATTTTGCTTAAAAGCACATGAAATATCCATTAGCTGCTTCAGATCCAAGTAAATCCTAAGGACTAAAAAGACAAGACCTTGTGTGTGGTTAGCTGGCTCGCTTTCTTACTGTCATCTCTTGCCCCCACCATTCCTTTCTACAATCCCATCACTGCAAAGCACAAACCCACCATCTAATGCTGTTACACCTTGATTTCTCCTCAGTAGTGTTTTCCTGTGCATGTAGCTTCACCCAAAACAAAACTGTGATGATGCCAGATGTTTCTAGGGAGTTACGTGATTCTGTTTCATATTTCCCGCCAGCCGAATGCAGCTTTTCTTACTGCAGATTTTCCTACGTTACAGTGTTTTGGTTTCTCTCCCTATTTCTAGTCGAACTGCAGAGGCAGAGGGAGCTCAAGCATATTTTTATGCACAGTACCTTTTCAGTTTCAGTATATAAATGTGGTACCATCTGTTAAGTCTATCAACGAAAAACGTGTGATGCATCTGATAGTGTCCAGCTTTCTTTTCAAGGAGCAGATTTCATAAATCTGCATAGCAGCTTTTCTGGAAATACAAGAAATTCAAATGAAGATGCTAACTGGAGTTTAGCAAGTGTTTCTGTGTGAGTCACATTTTTGGTGACTCATTTGCACAATAATATGTTGCCAGAATGAGCATTATATGAGCCACATATACTCTCGGAAAAAACACGTTAGCCACTTTAAAATAGAATGACTTCTTTGCGCTGTTAATTTCTTAGTTTTCTTTCTTCTTCAGCAAGTATTTTTACCACTCCAATTTTAGTTGCGTTTCTTTTATAAGCTTGGGACATCCTTGACATACTTAGTCAATGAAATATCAGATCCACCTGGGGTAAAAACAAGTCAATGTTTGCATCTGGAATTTTGAAGAGCACATCCCTTGTGGCACCTGACAGATCTACATGTTAATTTCATTCAAACATATTTCTTAAAGGTGCAAACAAAATCAAATGTACGACTGTGAACATATATATGGACAAAGCCAGAAGATTACGTTGTATTTCGAGATCACAGAAGAAAAGTGAATATCACTTCCAAGAACACCTTAAAAAACCCTGTCTGTTTTTTTCAATTTTGAAGCATTTTACTTCTATAATATAATCTACCTCTTTTTCCACAATAACTTTCCCTGCTCATGTTGTCAGATATGTATTCTGGAAGCAGCAACCCTGGTGTCACTGTGGCTCTTCGGGACTTCTCTAGTCTAATGAATAATTGCTCTGCAGAGAAAGACCAAGAACTATTCGGAGATAAAATCCAACACAAGAAACACAAGAACAGCAGCACTGTGCTGTGAGAAACTGGCAGAAGGATATAAGAAGGCGGCACACATACCACCATGATTTGCAGGAGGTCCAAGGCTCAGGGGACTAGTTGAGCCACAGGTGGTTGTTTTTCAGGCATTGGTTTGTCTTATCTTATTCTGAGCTCCATTTGGACTTCTGCCATGGACAGCAGGTGGGGGCCGACCTCACTGGACGATGAAGCTGGGTGCAGTGGTTTCACATGAGTCCTTTCCAGCTGCACCAGGCAATGCTGCATCTCCCCTTCGTCTGGTACCTGCAACCTCCAGCCCTCTCATCACCGAGGTTTGCATAACAGCAAATGAATCATCACTCCCTGTGTCCTTTAGCTGTCTGGTGTGACAGTCCCTTATGTTGTCCCTCCCATGAGGGACTGTTTGGATCTATTTACCTGTTCTACAACACCCTTTTCGAGGTAAGGCATCAGAAGTGAATGCATGCTTCCAAAGATGGTAGGCATCAAAACTGGCAGAGAAATCTTTAGATTGCTGGTTTTTCTATTCCTTTCTTAATATTCTTAGCATTTGATTTACTTGTTCAACCAGAGCTGAGCAGTAAGCTAATATTTTCACAGGTCTATTTATTACAGCTACAAGATCCCTTTTTCAGGTGGTCATGCTTATTTCAGAGTCCACTGCAGTGTCTGTGAAACAAGATTGTATTTCCTCTGTGCCCACCACTTAGAATTTATCACCACTGAGTTTCTCTGCCATTTCATTGCTCAGTCACTCAGTGCCATGAGATCCTTCTGCAAAGCTTTATTGACAGATTGTTTTCCCTATTTTGGATGACATTGAAAAAAAAATGTTGTTGTTAGATTTCCTTCCCCTTCCCAGAGCTTTTATGAATGTACCAAACAGTACGGGTCTCACTGTTGTAAACACTGATAATTTATCCTTATTCTCGAGTTCCTAACTACAGTCTGTGAGATGAACATTTCTCTTGTTCCTGTGCATCTTGGGGTGTTTTTTAAAGCCTTTGATGTGAGAATCTGCCAAACAGCCTTTGAAAAAAACAAGAAGTTGGCATCAACAGGCGCTCCCTTGTCCACTGGATGACCCGCTCATTCAAAGGATTTGTGTCATGAGCTCCCCCTACAAGCATCATGCTTCCCCATTGTGGCCTATATATTCACGTGTTTGTCTATGAGATCTTCTGCTTTTTCTCCATAATGTCTATCACTTTGCTTTATAACTGTCAGGCTGCCTGGTCTGTAGTTCCCTAGATCTCTTCCAAAGCCAGGCCTCCCAGCAAGGGACTTTCCACCCATGACCAGAAGGAGATTTTCTGCACAGTAATGCACTTACTTACCTTAAAAGCCAAAATGATGCTTATGAAAAGGAGGATAACCACAACCAGACACGTAGGATTCACAGCCATAATCTCTTCCTTGTACGGAAAATTGGTGGGCTGCATAAGCAAGAATAATAAAACACCCTAAATTAATCTCATAAGCCATTTAAGAGCCATTCAATTACAGCACTCTATAATTAGCAGCTTGCAAAACTTTCTGTGATCTGCTAAATGGGGAGCTCTATGCACCAACAACAAGTTTCAGTAAGTTTAGCTGAAACAGGCATGATGAAGGCTCAGCTGCCCAGCGCTTCCTGGAGGGCTGAGGGGTTTGCTTTCTGCTTTGTACGTGGTGTGAGCTGCCTTTTCCTCTGTGCACAATGGGTTTGTATCTGACACAAACTAGCAAAGGACATCTCTCTGGGACCTTTGCAGCAGGAAACCTGCCGTCTTGGGCAATGGCACGCAAGTCCTGTACTTATTAACTAATCGTTATCTTGTACTGGCACTGGTTGCCAAAGACCAGTGGCAGCTCCTTCCAGAAAGTCAAAGAAGGAAAAACGGACAGCACGATCCTTTCATCTAAATATTTGATCAAAAGACATTGGGTCTACTCTGCTCCATCTTTTTTTGGCTAAATTTACACTGCTTCTCCCAGGAGCACTTGTTAGTGCTGCTGCCTGAGTGCCTGCCCTGTGGAGGTACGGGTCCTCCAGGGGAGCAATGTCAAAATGTGCTCCAGGTCCTTCTGTTATCTTGTACATGAGATGGAGGTGACAAAATTAATCTTCCTGCTTAGCTTAGGCTCTAGTGATTTACTATTGTGAAACACTTTATGATCGGTGGCTGAAAAACAACCTCTTAGAAATGTTTTACTGTATTTATTATTGCTTAAAGAAAACACACCCTTTAAAAGGAATGTTCCAAATCATTTTGAAATATTTCAAGGCAGAAGTTCCTGTTTCAGTTAGAATAAACCTTTGTTCACAGACAGAGCTCTTCTCCACAAAAGACAGCACTGCTGCAACAGTAGCTCATTATAACTGCATGCATTATCTCCTTACACACCCACAATCCCCTTTTTCCTTACAGGTCTAATTACTTAACCAGGCCAGCTCTGCATCCTTGTCAGGACAATTAACTAGACCGAGCTATAACTGTATTCTTGGCGATTATGGTGTAAATCCAGAGTAACATCTTAATACCCCTTACACCAGAACTCAGCCCACTGCATCAGGAAATTCTCCTTTTTTTGGACAGATGCTAGTGAGAATAGCTCTTTATTTAGCACTTCCATGAACTGTTCAGAGAGGTTAACATCAACAGCAGCTGTAACCGTTTGCAGATAAAAGTTACATAAGCACATTTTCCGCTGCTTGACAGCAATGTTTCTGTTCCTGTACAGAATTTCATGGCTGAAGTTTTTATCACGTTATCTTCATTGTCAAGATACAGCTTTTGTAGGAAACTAGCTTACACTCATTCAATAAGTTGCCTCTTTTTTTGTGTTTCCACAGAATGTTATTGCTGAACATAGAGGATGTGACTTAACTCTAACCCTAACCCTGTCCCAGAGACCAAGAAAGCAAGAGCATATGCCAAGAAAAGGTGCTCTGAAAAATAAACACAAACCTTGTACGCAAAAAATGTAAGCGTGAATGCCACAGCTTGCCCTCCTGCTTGCAGGAGGGAGGCCATGCACATGGCTAGAAAGTCCAGTCAGTTAGGGACAGTTACAGTAAAACTGCCCCCAAACAATTTCTTTTAGGATTGAACTACCATTAAAAATTAGTCAGTGTAATAAAAACTCGTAGTGAGGCTTTGGTCCTCCTACATTCTGTGTCTTGGGAAGCAGTCACTAGTCAAAGACTGGATGACGGCATGCTGGGGTCTTGGCCATAACCTAATGGCCTGTTTCCAGGCATCAGCTCAACTGCGATTTGCACAGGGGTAAGAGGAAAATGACAAAAAAAGGTCCCACTACCTTGAAAAGCAAGACCACCTGCTGGACCCATGAGCCCTGGCCAAATCTGAGAGCAGCATGTGCTGCAGAGCAGCGCCACGCTCTCCCTTACATCAGCAGCATTTCAGGTGGAAGGATGGTAATTCAGCACTGAAAGCAGCAAGCCGGGAGAGCACGTGAGGAGCAAATGCTGTGATTTGTCCCCTTTGTGCTCAGCTTCCTGGGTCTCTGTGCTGAAGATTCGTGAGGTGCAAGCAAATCCAGCGAGGCAGTGGGTGCTGCACCTATGTGGTTGTCACTCCACCCACAGACGCCTTGGAGGTCTTGGTGCAGGGGGCATGAGAACCAAAGCTGGCCCTTCCTGGGGCTTCCCAGCTTGCTGTGTGGGAGAAAAAGCTTTTGGGGCTGTGATAAATAGCCCAGGGGCAGTGGGTCAGTGTGGAAGAAATAGCCTTTGTCTGCTAGCAGGGCTGGCTGCACCTGCTGACCAGAAAATGTTTAACACTGGCTTGCCCAGGCTGGCCTACTAGCTGCCTAATCTGGACTTATAACTACAAACATCCTCCGTGCAGCAGGAAAATAAATATATAAAACCTGCAGCTTTGGGCAAAGCAGCAGGAAAGATGATGGGAAGCATCTCAGCTGGCTCCAGGCTCACCTGGTGCAGGTACCACTATGGAGCCACTATGGAGCTGGTGCCATCAGGTGGCCCTTAGGGTCTGCCCTGGGCAGAAGAAGTTTCACTCACTTCCGTGGAAGACAGATACCAAGGGTAGCTCAGATGAATTGAACACCCATTGCCCTCCACCGACTGCAGTGACAAGCAGAAACACTGATGTGGATGTATGAAGTGGGAAGAGAAATTCTGCTCTTGTGCTGAGGGGTTGTTCTCCTGTGGGGAGACCAGTAGCTGGAATTCTGCTGCTGGGAAGGCCGCGGGCACCGGGCTCAGTGCTGCAACTCAGTGCTGGGAAAAGCTCGTTGTCAAATGTTGTGCAAGGTTTAATAAAGTGGAGACTGAAATAAGGCTGGGTGGGAAAAGTCAAGCCCTTGCTGGAAATACAGGAGAGAGGTCAGGTTGAACGGGGCTCTGAACAACCTGATTTAGTTGAAGATGTCCCTGCTTGTTGCAAGGAGGTTGAATTAGATGACCTTTAAAGGTCCCTTCCAACACAAACCATTCTGTAATTCTGTGGGTCTGTTCTTTTGCAGCAGGGCATGACAAATTTTTCTATACAAACAAGAGGTAGTTGTAGTGGAGTGGCACCAGCATGGCAAAGTCGTAATTAAAGTGTAATTTATAACCTTGTCGTGGACACAGAGAGGGCTGTATACATAAAAATATACCTGGTAAACTTTCAATTTAAAAAAAATTACTGCTTATGCATAGCAAAGCTCTGTTAGACCCTTAAAAAGAATCTAAAATTTGCATGGAAAGTATATTTCTACTGCATCAGCGTTGTACAAATGCACAAGAAGAGTTAAAAGTCCAAGGCTGAAGCCCTTTCTCATTCGCTCAGCCTGCTTGCATAACCTTTCACGTTTTCCTTCCCCTTGGACCACAAAAAATCTCCTGTAAAAGATGGTGTAGATTCTCATTCAACAGTTACAGTCCTCTGAGTATCAGAATCTTACAAAACTGAAAGAAAACCTTAATGTGTCTGTAGAATTTTTAGAGCTTTGCTATGAAATTAGTAGTACTTCTTCTTTGGAATTATAAAATGGCATTAAAAATGCCAGCAAGAATATTCCTTTTTTAAGCTTTAGTTTATAGGAATAATTTCTCCAAGTTTAATCTCTTTTACATTCTCTAGGTGTTTCCCCTAGGATTTAAAAGCATGACGATACCACCCGAATTGTTGTACAGCAGCATTGCAGATAGTCCCATAGCAAAGCTATTTAATATACTTTGCAGTTTCCTTTAGATGGACTGTGAGAGTTCTGTACTTTAATAAAAAACAAGTTCGCATAACTCAGTTGCAGACTAGCCTGTTCTGCACCTCTACTTCAATTCATTTTGTATGCTGTTATCAGATGACAGAAGATGAAGTGTTTATTTTGGAGGCTTTAGAAAGCCCATATATAAAAGATTTAGTGCGGCTAAAGAACAGAACTGTGCTTTACGTCAAACTGCTTTAGAGCACTACTCCAAGAACCAAAATAATTTTTGTTTTACACGTGCTGGATTTACTGTATGTGAAGGTTTTTGTTTTTCTAGTGACAGTGATAACAACCAAGACGTCCAATATAACCCTTAGAAAGTTTTATCAGATGTCATTACCATGCAAGGCTTCAAATGCTAGATTTGTAACATCTACTTGTTTTACAAGACGCTTCATGCTGAGATGCTCTTGCAATTTATGGGAATTAAGTGGCACACCTGTGTGCAGCTGGGGATTAAAGGCAAGAAAATATTCCGAAGATACTTGCACCTCGGAAAGAAGCAGTCAGTATAGGCTGACATTACCAAATCGCCTGTGAACACAATGTTCTGTATTTTACAATTGCAACATTTTCAGCTAGGGCTGTGCCTGCTCTGTTGGTAGGTGCTCATGTATCATCCTGATAAAAGTACATGGAGGGTTTCACAGTAGCTTGCCATTCACCATTCATAGACTAAAATCTGGTGGATGTGCACCAAAGTGAATAGATAATTCCAGATACTAGTGTAGGGAAGTAGAAATGCTTAGAAACATGGAGTTTTCACCTTAAAGCAATTTAAAAAAAAAAGTTCTCCTGAGACCGCCAAATATATTTTATTACCTAATGCATACCTTCTTCCAGATATTCAGTAATGGATTTGAAGAACAATTCGGATTGTTCATTTCCCTTATGGAGGTGTGCTCCCTAAAATATCATTCCCCAAATTCAAAGCAGTTTTAGAGGAACAAAAACTGTACGAATGCCAGGAAGAAACACAACCCTTGCTTTGTGCCTACCTTGGCAGACCTCTGCAAAGGGGGCGAGGGCAAGATGAGTCTAGGGCTTATTTATAAGTCACCAGGAGGGATCACACTCAACGGGCATGACTCAGGTCTCACCTGCGGGGCCAAGGGTATTAACCATAGTCTTGTTCGAACGCCACGTTTGAGATGACAAGCCTATCTACCGCGAATATTACTAAAAGGTAGAGAAACAAGTCCATGGATACAAGCCTGTTTAACAATATCTGGGCTCTCGCACTGCATTGATGGCATTATTGTTAAAAATTTGAGAAGCCTGGTTTTAGTTTTGTCTTGTTGTGTGTCTGAGTATCTGATACCAGCGGCGTGAGCTTCGCCTCACCCTTTCAGTTTTGCACATTTTTTCAGAGAGAGTGTGTTTGCTCTGAACCAAGAGTGACAGCCTTTTGCCAACTGACGTGGCCCTTCTAGGTAAGGACCCGAGGGATTCCTGGTGAGCCGCTTGTGCTTGAGACTACAGCTCAGACACAGGAGGCATAAACAACTTCAAAGTTGATACAGAACAGCTTCAAAACAGCTTCAAAACTTTGTTGAACAAGTGACATTAGCTGTACAAAACTCTCCACAGCTCTTGGTAGCTTCTGCCAATCACTCATCTCCACTGTGACTAATAAAATAGAAATGACTCTTTGTTTCTAACTGAACTTAACCTGGACTAGCTTTTAGCTCCTCATTGTTATTATGTCTCTCACCTAATTTAAACGGCCTTTAAATACCTCATTGTTCTGCATATGAAAACCCCAACGGTATTGCCTCTTGATTTCTTTTCTTGGTAAACAAAGCAGGAAAAGCTGATTGTCTCTCATCATACTATGATGCATCCAGCTTTTATATAGTTTTCGGAGGAAATTTTCTGCATATTCTCTGACTTTGAAGTACTGTTCTTTACAACCGGACACCAGAAACAGACAGACAAAACCTATCTCACCAACAGAGAAGGAAAGTCTCCATTCATTACTATTCATTGCTGTCATTTTCTGTCCACAAATCCCGTAAGCAGTTTTTGCAAACGTCAAAAACAACCTGGGGACTCTTGTTTTGACACTTCGCTCCCTAGACTGCTTACAGGGTCACTGCATCCCACGTACAGTTGCCATACTGTACGCTCATTTATATTGCTCATTTTAAATTTTTTTTTTTCATTTAGCAATGTAACACACATTAATGATGGAATTCCAGTTCTCAGTCAGTCTAGCTCACTCTCATTAATGCCTCTGTCCTTAGTCTTACTTATTTCTTTGTTAATCTCTGTGTCAGTGACAGGTTTTATTAGAAGTGATTTTGCTGGGAAAAAGCATGAGCGCTGCCTCTAGGAAATGCAGAGATGTGCTCACTTTGGGCAGTGCAGGGATAGAATCTTTCAGAGGATGCCATGAAGCAGCTAGATTGGGCTCCTGCTCTCAGCCTCCCGCTACAGAACTCGATCCCTCTAGACAGTGAGCCTGGGGAAACTCTCCCAAGGCTGGCGTTCACCTTTGTGAATGGCCTCTTGGGTACCGAGGTTATTAATGGAAGTCAGGAAGAGCACGAGACGTAGGGCTGATTCCTGGAGACCTTCCTCTACCCAAAATAGAAACCCGTTGGCAGATGGTCGGCTTGACCACGACCCTTTGCAGTCTGCCAGCTAACCTCTCCTAATCCATTTGATACATCCTTTATCGATCTAGTGCTTTATTGTTGCTCTGAGCATCATGCTGTGAAGTCAAATGTCTTACAGAAGTCTGTTATGCCCCTGCCCATCTTTATTGACGAAGCCAGTAATCTTGTCGGTGAAAGAAAATGAGTTTGCCTGCAGGACTGACTTTCCGTGAAACCGTGCTGGCTGTCATTAATCATATTCCTCTCTGCTAATCCTTTATCAATTAACTGTCATCTCAGCACTTCTGTTATTATTCCGCTTGGTAGCAATGTTGGGCTAATCAGCCTATAATTATCCTGGAAATCCCCCTTGCCCTTTCGTGCACTGACAGTTTATCACTCCTGAAGTCTTGTGGCATTTCATTACCAATGTGGAAAATGCTGTACCACAGCAAGACAAAGATGTGTACAACCAGAGATTTTAACACTCCAGAGCAGCAACGTGGCTCCCAAAGTGCTCTGCTGCACCATTCCCAACCCAATACCTTCCAAGGCCCAGTCCTTGTATTTCTGCTGTGGAAGAACCTATTATTTTTTTATCTGCAGGAACAACAGTGATATTTTAGCAGACATTTTGAGAGAATCAGCTGCTCTTTGTCCTCCTGGTGAGCCAGCTCCAGATGTGGCACCAGGTTTTCAGCAGAAGAGCAGGGGCATTTTGGTGCTCATGTCCCCCTCACGTCCTTGTACAGTGGCCAAGACAGAGTGAAACCTGGTTATGACTCATGCTCTGGGAAAGGAGGGGGGTAGTTCCTGCAGCCACTCAGATGCTTGTGCTGCCACAAGAGCAGGGCTGGCACCAAAGCAGGAGCGAGGGACTGCAGGCGAAGGGTGAGCAGGAGAGCTCCAGCCAGCAGCAGCACCAGCTTCAAGCACTCGCTAAGCTATGCTCATAATTTTCTCTTCTCCACTCGCATCTCTGAGAACCTTTTGAATTATTCCTCTGCTTCTCTTCCAGCACAGCATCAGCCGTGAATGCAGGCGCGTGTTAAATAAGGCAAAGGATAACAGTCGCCTGATGCATCCCAGCTCCAGCTGCCTTGACGCATTGCCTCTCCCCGCAGATTTGTGTGGCTACTTATCTGCCTGCTGTTTCTCATTACCCGTTATTTATACTGCCCTAGCTAGTTTTCCATCCACATAACAAAGTCCACAGCCAAGCTAATCTGCATTCAGGTTCTCTAGGCAGATTTTCAGAGACAGAAGCAGCATTAGCTTCTCCCAAAGCTCTGCAACTCCACCTGAACCTTTTTGGACATGGACAAGGTCCTGTGATGAGACAGGATGGTGGTTCTCGTCTTTGCTGTAGGTGGTTGCAATCACATTCTGTAAGCTTGCACAATACTGGCTATGGATGTTTGCCCAAAGTAGACCATGGCAAGAAGGCCATAACTGTCTCTGAGACAGAATCCGACAATATTTTCCAGCAAATACAAAGCTACATTGAATCAAACTCCTGCCTAATGAAATTTGTGCTGAAGGCACCAAATATAATAAAAGAAGCAGCAAAACATCCTTGAAATAGCACCAAAAATAAGCCACTGGATATGAACACAATAACTCTGAATCCAAAAGCAATTACTCATTATCTATGTCTTGCAATATGAGTCTCATTCTAAATGAAGTGGTGCTGAGAGCTTCCACAACTCCAGCGCTCTGCACAAATATTGTAATAAGTTAGTAATGTAACCTTGCAGGGGTGTTGAATACAGGCTAGCAAGGACTGAGAGGACTTTTCAAGGGCTGCATAGCAAATCAACAGGAAACCATTGGCTAGAAATACAGGACAAATGGTGCACCTAGCACAGCTTTTTTGCCCCCAAAGGCTTGTGAACATCAAGCGATTTACCAGTTGGCGGAGGTAGTCCTGAATTGTGCTGGGATAGATGAGTACACTGATGGCAACCAACGTGTTGAGCGCAAAGTCAAAGATCTGGTAACAGAAGAAGGGGATGATCCAAGCCGCGTGTTGCTAAAAAGGAAAGAAGATAAAAACTCATCAGCCACAAGCTGAAATAGAAGGATATATGTCTTTCTGTACTAAAATCTAAGGAATATTTGACACAATGCATTACATTTCATGAAGCCGGAAGAGAAAAGAACTTGTTAAATGAGCTAAAAGAAATACGACACTCAGCCAAAAGAGTTGGCCAAGCCAATTACTTCAGTAATACTTGTGGTGCAAGTCCGACAGCTCATTATACGAGGACATTTAGAAACCACATGACACTCTTTCTCCCTAATCAACAGGATTAATACTGGGACAAACCACAGACCTGGGAGATGAATGAGAAAAGATTTCCTTAACTTTGGTAGGAACAAGATTCAGTTCTCTAAATTCATAGTTTGCCCAGAGCTTGCCCATATCTGAAACCGCAGCTGGCCAGCCCAAGTGGACAGGCTTCCTGCCTGCTGCATGGGGCCCTGGGTAGCGCTGGTCGCAGCAGTCAGTTCTGCTGCTCTTTGACTTTTTTATTTCCCTCTCAGTTTTCAGCTAAACAACTAAACAAGAAATTGTTAGAAAGCAGTTTTCTTCATTTTGTTTCTACAGAGTTGTATAGTTCACTTTGTTCGTGTCTTCACTGAATATAATGAATTACCTTACACGCGCCGTATGTAGCCATTGCACAGATCAGAATCATCAGAAGAGAAATTGCTGTGGCAATGCACATATCTGGAAGAGAAACACATCAAAATGATTGCAGATAAATTCAGAGCTTGGTTCATTTATTTTGCCATCAGCCTCACTCAGAGCATCTCGAAGGATGGAGTGGGTGGTGAGGTGGAGATGGGGGCAGGGGCATCACTCAGCCATTTGCTGGAAGAAATCTCTGGCTCTTGCAGGAAACCTCCTAAATATGAGAAGCACAGCAGCGGTTACACTGTGTAAGCATCTGCAGCCTCTATTAGGCTGTGGAGATGACATGAATGGTTTAATTTTTCTGAGGATTTTCAAAGATCAGGAGCAGACTGAACTAGAAGACTATTTTGCTGGTGATGATGACATCTGTAGCCAGAAAGCGCCTGCTTTTCTGCACTGCAGATTGTTTTTGCACTAACAGCTCCTGTATACCATTGCTCACTTGTCTCTAAAAACTTTGGAAAAGGAGATATTTTTTAAAGCAAACCTGGCAGATAGAGGCATCTTAGAGCAGAAATAACGTCTTGGAAATTTTCATTTCAGACAAGAATACTACAAAGATATGCAGTTTATTAATGAAGATCTATAACTGTCAGGAAATGTGAAGTAGTAAAGGAAGCCAAATATTCTTTAAGGCTTTGATTGAAGTAATTACAGGACTCTTCTCTTCTATTGCGGCTCAGCTTTCCATTAACTTTTCATTAGATTTAAGAAGTTCCTAAGCCACGAACAGCTGGAAGGAAATCCTGGAGGAAAAAATCACGTATGTTAGGTCTTTTCCTATACACCTCCCTAGATATCATTACAGACCATAGTCAGGATATCAGAAGTGTATTTCTGAACTCGACCTTATAGTGAGTTTGGCAGCACAAATGAACACTGCAAGTAATTCTCGAAGGCTAAGCCAGTGCACAAAATGGAGACCAGATGTGAGTTGTATAGGATGTGACTTGAGAGAATGCAGCTCTGTGGGTATCTGTGAGATACCTGCTGTTCACATTGCTGTCACCAGGTGCATTTAAACTACCTGCCCTGAAGAGACATTCGATGGACTTGAGACACACAAATACACGTTGGTGTTCAGGCTGTTCACTACCCATCACTGCCTGACTTTGTAGGCACTCAAAGCGTGAAGATACCTCCATTTGATCACAGACTTGCCACAACATCTAACTCCAGCATATGAGGAGAAGCATCCTACAGCAAGGGACAGTCCTGCCACCTTCCTGACTGCATCAAGATGATGGACCCTGAATCAAAGTCCCCAAAAGCTCCTGATCTGGTAGCTGTGGGCAGGTCCCACCTACTGCCACCAGGCAGCAGAGCAGGTTCACCCGGGTCATGGCTGAAAAGGAAGGACAGACACTAAGAGTTGTCTGTCATTTTTTTCAGCCTACCAGTAGGATCATCCATGCAGAAGACAAAGGACCCAGTCTTTGACCCTCCTCTGCCTGAGGGAACACAGTTCTTGCACTAGCGCAGAGCTCTGGCTGGCACTAATCCAGATTTCTGCTGGCCCTTGGTGCAGAGGGGAACTTGAGACTTGTGAAGCTGGTGGGAAAATGAGAAAGAGGAGACTGTTGCTGCCTGGTGATGGCATCTCTGGAAAGTGCTTATGTACGTTGGGCTACAGGCTCCTTGGGTACCGTGCCTACCAGTGGCAGGATTAAGGACTTAGGAACCCAGGTCTCCCCTTTTCCAGGACCCTATCTGTGTCCTGGATTTCAGGACCCTTTCTCTCTCACTCTTGCCCCCAGATTTTGTCCTTGTGATTGTATACAACACAAGCCGCTCTATTGCAGGCTGCTTCCTAATTTAACAAATGAAGCCCCTCTCCTGGGCACTTGGAGGAGCCCATCTAAACCACGGTAGTCTGCTGAGGGCCTGGAGTCCAGATGTCTTTACAGTGCAAATGCTCGAATTCTTGTCTTATTGTCAAAATAAGCAGGTCTCACCCAGGAGAGGCACCAGCACTCAGCGCTGAGGTTAGCTGCACCCTTGCGCTTACTGCTTCCTACCTGGTGGTTTTATGCACCTTGGCTTGTGGGTGCTTGGAAATGCCTTCAGGAGTCAGCTGGGCTCCCTGCTTGTAATTTGAGAGGGGGTGACATCTCAGTGCATCCAAAATTCCTCTTCATCCCAAATTGCTCTTCAGAGCCACCTCCTTCACCTCTTTGAATGTGCAGAGAATCTGGACATCCAGCTTAGGCATCTGAGCTGCATTGCCATGACCAGTGCCCAGCTTTGTAGGAACTGTAAGGCTGTGCTCTGCCTGTTAGAGCTGATCTGATTTCTGCCCTCCAGAGGAAGAAGCACCCACAAAACAAACCCATGCTATACAAGGCATTACAGCCTCTTCAGACACTCTTACTTGTGTGGTACTTTGCCCTGGCTGCCCACATACATCCCGTGAAATCAAAATGATTCCAGATAGATCAGGTAAAATTGAGGGAATGAAAGAAAAGAAATAGAAATGTCTGCCTGTAGCCACTAACCTCAGCTGAACCTCTTGAAAAAGAGGACCTTGGAGCAGTATTTTTATTTTAAATATCAGTTTGAAGGAACTGCACATGTATTTATTCTCTCCATTCTTAATCCCAGTTACCTACTCATTGTATCCAAGGGGAAGCTCCTCTCACTGCCATTCACAGCAGATGCAGCAGTCAGAGGCTTTGCTTTGCTCGTGACCATGGCAGTTCTGGTTCAGAGCCAGAGCCTAGCAAACTGCCATAAACCTGACATTCAAGCTCTGGTCTGACACACTCGTGCTCCTCATCTCCAGTGTCTCTCTAGCTGCGCTCTGCCGTGCCAGGTCCTAGTTGGCTCAAGCTGGCTCTTTCTCATTTAAGGCTTCATTGAGTTTTTTCAGCTGTGTCGCCTTCAGTTAATGAGAATGAAACTAGCTATGTGGCACACTAAATGAGAAGCTAACAAGAGTGTGTGAATTTTTTTCCAGCCATGTTGTACTTCCATGCCTAGGAGGTCTGTACTTGACTATATCCACTGTATATCCACTGCTGCAGTGGATATACAGCCTACTGTCCTAGACAGCTTTTTGAGTTTCCTGCTTGGGTTTAAAGAAACCAGTTGGATATTTTTTCTCTTATGTCTCGCAGTGAGATCCTATCTTCCTGCCTGTGATGACTTTTGCTTCCCGCACTGGGGAGAAGACTCTGCTGGGGCCGGGCAGAGCTCCTGCCACGGAGTGCCTGCGTGCACAGCAAGCTCTGAAGATGCAGCTCCCTCGAACCCATCTCATGAGCATTTCCTCACCTTCCCCTCTCCTCTCACAGGGGAGGCTGGTGGCATGTGCTGAGGGGACAAAGGAGAAGCCAGCAAGGCCAGTCCCTGAGCCAGAGCCTGTGTGGAGTGGTGGAGACCTCAAATCCTCCAGCTCATCACCTGCCCCAGCCCTGGAGTTCATCGCTGGCTCACGGCTCCGACAGCAGGGGCCAGAAAGCTGCTGACCAGCAGCCTGCAATCCTCAGGCAGTCCTGCCCACCTTCCCAGCTCTATTTATCCAGCAGCCTGGCCTCCTTGCTGCCAGCTGAGGGTTACTGCCTCGCTCTATCCTCCGAGCTGCTTGTGTGAGCTCAGTGCCACTGCTGCCAGCCGCCGTGCAGCCTAGCGGCATCGCTCACTGAGGTGCAACCCCTGCGCAGGGGCATTTTCTCTCCAGCAAAGGAGGGAGGTCAATGAGAAGGAGAAAGCTTTCTTCATCTTTGAGCCCAGCTCATTTACTCCAGAGGAGAAGGTTAGAGGGGATGATGCAGCCCTGAAAATGCTACGCTGGGCAGGGATCTAGTTTTTTCCCCCCCTCCCTGTGACATGGGGCTCATGCTACAGGAGTGGTGGTGATGGATTGGGGCAGGAAGGGTAGGTACTCTACCGCTTCCCTTCACCCCTCAAGAGAAGTCCAAGCCTGCTGTCTGTAGGTTTCTTTATTAACATTGTTCTATTTGAATTAATATTTTTAAGCCATGGATGCCTGGCACGTTCGTCAGAGAGACCATCTCATTACCCTGCCCTGCCCTGAGTCCTCTGCTTGTCTTGTCTGCCCGTCCCAGGGCAGGGACACAGGTGGGTTTTGGCTGGAGTTGCTGACGCCAGTGTCAAAGTTCCCACCAATTTCTATAGGCCATACATAGGATTTCAGTTCTAGCTGTCATACGACTTACAAAGTATCGCACACATCTGTGATGCTCTGAAGGCAGTAAATAAAACCAAGCAACACTCACTGCTTTTTTGGGCTGTTGACATGTCAGGATCACGGTCTGTGTCCCTGGAGAAGCTGAGCAGGAGGCTCAGGTGAAACACTCTAGGAAGTCAAAATGATTTATAGGGCTTTTCCATCTCCTGCCCAAAGATTATTAGTCTTTTAACAGCAGCAGTATTACATAGGACAGCTGACACGTTTCTAGTTTTTCCTAGACCAGCTTCTAGTTCACAAACTCCCTCAGGCCCTAAGGAAATAATAAAAAGAAAGATGAGACTAAACGGGCTCAGCTGAATATCCAGCACAGGAGGAAGCCAGCGCTTTGCCTGACTCCCAGGTGCAAGCCTCCGAGAGCCTGCCAAACCACACGCGCGGGTGTCTCCCGGCGCATCCATCTGCCGCATGGCAAGTCTTGGCAGATTATTTCCCCCCTGGTTTCCTTTGCTAGAATAGAAGGGAAAAGCTATAATCTACAGCTTTTTCTGAGTGCTCAGGTAAATTCTGCCTCTGCTTAACTGAACAGGCACTTTGGAGCCTCTGGTAACGCCCTGGGAACCATGCTAAATCCTGCAATGAAGGCTGAGCAGCCATTCACAGAAGGAACTGATGCTGCATTGGCAATTTCAAGCAGTTTTTGCTGGCCTGGCTCTGGCTCTACACATGGCAGGACTTTTTCCCACTGCTGGAACAGAAAATTAAAAATTTTCCATAAACCAGGCCTGAGCACAGCTAGAATAAGAATACCAATACTGGGGGAATCCTGGTTTCTTCAAAGTTAAGGGAAATCAGTCATTAACTTCAGGTTAGCCATGATCCCACTACTGTGACTCAGCTGATTGATAAGTTTCTTTCCAGTTGCTAAGTTTACTTCCAGCTGATATTTTCATATCCTTTATGAAGAAGCCTATTTGAGTAGGGGGGGAAAGAGAGTGACAATTTTATATGAAAAATCTGTGTCTGCATTCTTTTTTGGTTTTCTATTGACAGGGCATCAAAAGTAGTAATAAGAATAACAGCTACTAGTATTTCCATCTTTATGATTTGTCAGCACAAGTACATATAGACAAAAACTTTGGGACCTTCATGAGCATAAAAATTGATGTATCCTCCTGTATTATGTACTCCTGGTTTCATATCTAAGAATTTCAGCACAAGTAGCTAACCTAGGAAAGATTTCTTCAAAAAAGTAGGACAAGAGAAGACCACTTGGCATTTTGTCTGATGTTTTATCTCATAAGAAAATATTTCCTCAGATTTGAACAAATATAGTCACACTTAAAGAAAAAAAGCAAAAAAAAAAATCTCCTGCCAGCTATTTCCAGTAACTATAAAAGCCAGTAGCCTGATTCAACTGCCTTTACTCAGTAGGCATTAAACCAGAGCAAGTCAAAGAATAAAAGGAGATATTAATTCAAATGTTCATTCGTAATTTAACTGCCTGTGAAATGTTCCATTTACTGAATGGAAATGAGGTCGCTTGGCCCAGAAGCCATCCTTTTACAGTCTTGCAGGGTTCACTTCAGAAGCCTTGATAAAAAAAAATCTAAAAAATACAATTTTCAAGTGTAGATGGAAATCCCCAACGGACTTCATCTGACAGCTATTGCATTACAAAACAGAATTACTATTTTAAAGCCTTGGGCACTGGCAGGCCTCTGATGTCGGCTATATAAAACCACACTGACGGACAGTCATCACCAAGGTTAATCTCTGAGAATTAGGACAAGGCAGTCAGTTTTAATATGTCAGAATCAGCTAGGGGCCCATCTGTATCTACTGTGGTCCTTACTTTCTTAAATCCAGTTATATAAAAAGATTTTTAGTCGGAAGTTGTAGGTGATTTTTCAATGAAGACACAATAAAGTAGCAATTGCCCCTTTATTATTAACTAAAGATAAACCCTCAAGGCCTATCTGTGGTAAAGAACTAGTGGAAATAAGTATCACTTAACTGATACCCAGCAGCTCTGACACACCATTTTTCTCATGCGTGGAGCTATTCCTTTTCCTACTGATATTTTTATTGACTTAAGTCAGAATGAGGAAAGGACTTTGAGCCTATTGCTGTGGATTGTTCTGATTCTGAGCAGCAAGACACCAGTGTAACTGGTAGCAGATCTTGTTTCAGATTACTGAGAGAAATGTTGACTGTAACAATCTTGGGAGCAGAAATGAAAATAAACAGTCATTTTTATCAAAATCACATTGAGGGAAAACTTTTCTAGATATGAGTTAAACAGTTAAAGTGAATCAATAAATCAAACATCACCAAACAATTTGAAACCGTCACAGAAGAAAGAAACATTTGCAAAGTACAGAAGGTTTTTTTGCAGGAGACAAAAATAGCCTGGCTCACCCTTCCCTGAAATGGTACTGAAGATTTTCTATGATGTCCTTTGGTGAAAGAAGGAAGCAGCCCCATGTTATCACTCATACACCTATGACTATACAGTTAATACTTGTGCTTGCATCTATCACAACAGGTTTGTGCAAGTCATACCATGTGCACATAGAGGGTGTGTAGATATGTACAACACAAATGAACATATTCCGCCAGTTACGTAAATAGCAGGAGGGTTCTTCTGCCTGTGCAGGCACTATGGGACATGGTGCTGGGAGATGCGGAGATTTTGTATCTCCCTCTGTCTTGCAAAATCCCCCTGGGGCTTTCAGCGTCATGCTCAGGGATAACATCTCTATGTCAAGGGTTGGCTCTCCCCCTGCCAAGCCAGGACACAGCAGAGCAGATGGATTACTAATAAGTAGCAGATAAGGTTACTAGTAGGTAACCAGTATGAGCTGTGCCATGAATACACCCTTCGCAATAAAAATGCATCTGTAAGGTACAAAGCTGGAGTAATAATTAAAAGACATTAATTACTGAAATGATATGACAGTTACATAAATGTTGAAGTAATAAGTGCTATTATTTAGGCAGTTTGTACTTACTGGCATCATCCATAAATTCAAATTCACCCCCTAATTCAGCACTGGTTAGATGGTACTGGTCAGGATCGGTCAGGGCGCTCAGCAGAATCAGCAATACCACTGAATTGATAATCTATGGAGAGGAAAAAGGGAAAAGGGTCAGGCTGCGACAGTAATCCATGGAAAAGCTCTGGGCAGGATATAACCACCACAGCCTGTGCCAACTATGGCAGAGGCTGTTTTCCAACTGTATGACTGTGGTACTTAACTGACACTACAATTAGTTTCTCTGGGTTTGTGTAAACAGGACCTATTTCTTCCCCATGTGGCGGCAGGAAAACGAAACATGGATTACACCTTTTTGTTCTGACTCTATCCCACACCATCAGACAAGTTATCATTGCTCTTTCAGATTATAAAACATGTCAGCACACCCACTTCTGTTTGTTCTGTTGCAAAAGCTACAATAAATTAAACCAAATAGTTTTGAGATTATTACAAATGGGTGCTGTAGTCAAGGGTTGTTAACGTGGTAGATCTGGTGTCGAGGACAGGCCTTGTGAAGTTGCTGGATGGTCAGCGAGGAGGTGATTTGCTGGAAGACGCTGAGTGTTGAAAGAGGTGATGAGTGATGAGCTGATTCACAGGAGCTGCTAAACCAGGAGGTACTGAGCAGATGAGAGCAGTTGGAAGCGTGAGCCCAGCATCTGATATGCACCTTCCTGTGTCATATGGCACATACGCTAAGGCTTTGGCTATGAAATGCAATAAGTGACTTAAAGACAAGAATATAGTATTGAGTGATGCAGTAGAAATGGATTGTTGAGTGTCAGGTAGGAAAGGAATGCAGAGGTAGACAAGAGCTATATTTTAAAACATATGAACAAAATGTTCATATCGCTTTGAAGTGAAGAGGGCTAACTGCAGAAAAGAAGGTTGCTCAGCATGAAGTAACACTTCACTAAAGATTTTTCTTCATAATAATAATAATAACCATAATAATAATCTTTAAAAGATTATTCTACAGAACTAGGAAGATAACCAATGAACAGGAAAATGGAGAAAAGAAAGCTGATACTAGAGTATGCTGGGAAAGATGGATTTTTGTTGCTTTGGTTCTCACTTCAAAGTCATCCTAATTTGATCACAGCTTACTAACAGCAACAAAAAGGTATAGGAACACAGGCTATATAAAACATTAACTGGTTAGAGAATTTCTTAGATAAGGTAAATGCTCTTTGATAGGCAAATTCCATCAAGTTTAGCTGATACGAGATCTGTTAGCAATGATCTTTTTGAAAAACTGTTGAGAATAGATTGAGTTCACAACACGGGGAAAGAGCAAGCACAGCTTATTCCTTTGCAAAGCAGAAAAACCATGTAAAGCATTTCTAGCTAGACTGTGAGATTTAAGAATAAAATAAACCCAAGAACAGATAATCAAACATTCTGCCCATTAGCACTTCAAATTTGTAAGGTCATAACCAACAACCATCATGGGCCTATCAAGGACAAACCATAATTAACTCATCTTATTTTCCTTCTCTGTCAGGCTAAGAGGCCTTGTGGACAGGGAAAAGGAGGTAGATACCATTTCTTTGTATCTTAGCAAGCCTTTTGACATTATGAGGTTTTCATCAGTGAGCTAAGAAAACCTGGTTTGGTTAAAAGTGCGGGAAGGTGAGTGCACAAACAGCTGGATATCTGTAAGGAAAGAATAGTTGTCAGGGATTCACAGCCAGCACAGCAGAGATATGGATTAGGATTTTCCAGTATCATTGAAAGATTTGGTATTTCTAGTCACTTGTAACTTGTATCTTTCTTTAATTTGCAGACGAAGCCAAGCTGTAAGCACTTTAGGAGATAAGACTAAAAAGATTTTGACCAACTATGGCAGAATGCAGACAATGGAGCACAATTCAGTATGAGCAAGCATAGAGCATCACATTTGTGACAAACTGCAGAAGAACAAGAGGAGAGATAACTGAGTAGGTAATGGTTCCTCTGAAAGGAGTCTGGGTATGATAGCGAGTAAACTGAAGGTGACTCAGTGGCATCCCATGAGCTCATCTTTGCGGCTGCACGGTGGTGGGCAGTACTGTAGAAACCTGGATATTAGACACACAAGTCATCCTCCCACTCGCCCTCCACGGGGCCTCTACAGGAAAGGTCCAGTTCAAAGGCCTTCTAAAATGTACCAAGAAAAACCCTGGGGAGGATCCTGCAACAGAACAGAGGGTGATCAGACACCTGGCTGACAGGGAAAAAAATGAGGTTTAGCAAGGAGAAGGTGGAGGGAGATGCTCTCACTCTTTTATAAGCAGAAAGATGAGGAAATGAAGAAGGCAATAGACTTTTCCCCAGATCCTCTGGGTGATGAGTAAAGTACAAGATTTAAATTACACCAAAAGGAAACTTAGGTTAAGCAGCCTGCTGAACAATAAGAATAATCAGACACCAGAAGAGGTTGTCTGGAGGGGATCAGAGATCTTCATTACTGCATTTTTTCGTAAAACAGTTAAAAAGCTCTGTGTTGGGAGTGCTGTAGCCGTAGATGGTTGTGTCTTGACTTTGAAGACAGATCAGATGACTGTCATGATTCAGTTATATTCTATAAATCCTTTTAATTTTTAAGATTATGTATAACTTTATATTGCAATCCAGTTCTTGCTTTATACTCTTTTGTGGAAAGCTAGAGGACACACACCAGTAATAAATACATAAGAAGGGTACTCAAAATAACCAAGCCATCAGAAGCTATAAATGTATACAGTGTTGCTGTTTTAAAGGTATACAAGTTTAATCTTTTGTACAGCTATAGTCAGGAAGATTGATAAAATACTGACCTAAGGCACTCTGCGTTCTCCATATGGGTATGTCCAAATTCAGATTACATGTTGATCAGCATTGCCTTTAGGTGTCTGTATAAGACTTTGTCCTGACAAGACTTTGTTTGCCTGATCTGAAGTCTGCTGGGGTCAGTAGGAATCTCTCTAATGCTCTTTAGTGCATCACTTTTCTGTTCTATCAGGTTGTACTCTCGAGATCCTCATAATTATCTCTGAGCACCTTCCAACTGTGCTGTCAGCAGCGCAAATGAAATACACCATGTATTTACTTGCTCATCTTCTTTCTCCAAGAAGAAATGTATGCACAGTTGGGAGTATTGTATTTGTTAGGGTTTTTCTTTTGTTTTGAAAGTGATGTGACCCTTGAATTTTGAAAACTGCTTTAATGCATAAATTTAATGTGCCTAAAAACTTAGTGATGTAGCATCTTCCAAGGACACATAATCAAGGGCAAGAGCATGAAGTGACTCACCGTTGATACATGCAGTTGGTATGAGTTGAGATCTCTGTTCTGGGAAAAACAAATGAGAGTTTTCTGCTCTCTCAATATGGCCAAGATTTCCTTCAAGACGTTTTACATTCCTTCAGCAACAAATAATGTAAAGACTAATTAACCATGCTTAGAAGGCATTTTCATTATGTAAAGTTTCAGTAAGCAACTGAGCTCTACACTTTCCCAATAAGACATGTTGCCCTCTTTTTATGGATGAAGAAACAGAAACACGTTCACGAACATTCATCAGGGTGGTGTTCAACGGTAAGAATAAAATGCAAAATATTGCACTGTCAAGTCAGAACTGTGACCACCGGGTCCTGCTGCTCGTTACGGCCATCATGCAACCCAGAGTTACAGGAGAGGAGCCCCAGGGGCACTAACAGGCCTTTCTGGCCCTGCCTAGCTCCACCTGGGGCCTGTCACACCCCTGCCATGGCCCAGGACCCCATTTCAGCTCAGCCTGGGATCATCAGTCCCTGCGCCGGTGGCACCATGGGAGTGCCGGTCTCCAGCCATGCTCCCCAGATGGACTGCTTGAATGTGTGTTCCAGCTTGTCTCCAGTTGTGTCCCTGGTCTCATCCCCTTCTGCTCCTGCTTGGGCCCCCTGGATGGCCTCTGGCCCTGGTTCATCACCTACCATGTTGGGGGCTGTTGATAGACCCCATTGTCAGCCCCCAGTTCTGCACCCGGCCTCAGCCCCTGCAGGGTGGTTCCCACAGTGCCCTAACAGACTGGACAAAGATCCCACTGAAAGTCCTAGAAATGCCCAACTGTGCTCTTATCCTGATACAGAAATAAAACAATAATTTTAAAAATCCACATATCTTGCTTCTCTGGCCACCAGATGGAATACATCCATCTTCTCATCAATGTAGAGGAGGAGAACAACACTGCTTTGTAGAAGCCCCAGAATGTACAGTGAAAAGGGGAAACCAGGAAATATTACGAAGGGAATAGCTTGTCCAAATATTGAAGCATTATTTGGATTTCCTGCTCTGGGCTTAGAAAACACAGTTTCAGCTTTGAGTAGAAGATACTTTAAGCAGCAACAACTGTGTGATAGAAGGGGGAGAAACAGACAACTGTGTCCAGACACGGGGGAGAAAGGCAGCACGTGCTGCAAGCAGGACCAGCACTGCCAGCCGCTGCCACTGCTTCCATCTGTACTGTGATAAAGAACCAACAGCTTACACACGATGTGAGGCAGCTCTGCCAGAGGGAACGTGCAGCATTGAGGATGCAAGGAAGTAACATCATGTCTTCCACAGACAGCATCCAGCACTTAGAAACTATTTAATGCACTGAAATTTCAGACTTCTGCCACCAATGAGTGAGTTGTCTTCTTTTCCACATCATTTGTTCCAGAGATCAGCAATGAACTGTGGTGACCCGTGGAGATAAAATGCAGGGGAGGGAACGTGTCAGGAACTGCTGTATTCACAGATGATGAGAAAATGAGTACCACTATAACTTCAGACCCTTCACAGGAGTGCAGCTGTATCATATCTATCCCAGCTTACCTAAAATAAAATTAGTTCCAGTAGCTCCTAAGAGCATGCCATTAACACAGATCCCTAACTCAAGCAGACAGAGAAGTGCTCAAGCTGGTGACTTACATAGATTTCTGTAAATACTAGAAGAATTGTCAGGATTTACAATGGCTTCGTTTGTCTCTGCCTTCCTCCAGCTTACAGTCAAGAGTTGAAATAAAATTGGTCTGATAAAGGAGTTTAGAAGAGGAAATATTAAGCTTACTTTATCTTGATACACTGCATTAAAAATACACTGATGTTTCTGTTGAAGTCCACACGGTCCCCTCTACAAATATTCTACTACAGTTCTCCCAAGACTTCCCAGTGGAGTGAAGAGAGTACCTTACATTTATAGGAAAAGGTAAGAAAAAAGCTAGCTTTATTTATGAGGGTTCATTTTACAACTGAATCCACGCATGTAACGCTCTGTATGCTGTCTATGTGGTGAAAGATGTTCATACACTGTTAGTTCTGGTTCTGTTTTCAGCCTGACTGAAACTCAAGAGAGATCCACTTAAGCACGCTCCTTAAATCTCTGCGTCAGTGGAGCACTAACTCACTGCCTGTGCTCCCTGTCGGGGGCCCTTTACGCAGCGGGCTGGTTTAATGACAGTGACCAGCCCAGTAATTGGCAGGTACAAAACCCCCATGCTTTTAGATCAGGGGAGAAAAACAGAAAACTGCAAAGATGAACTCTGGTTTTATGATACAAAAAACAATGAAAAAATAGATTTCATGAAAACTGAAAACACAGTCATTGTAGGTTAACCCCCAAGTTTCTGTAATCTGTATCAGTGAATTATGATACTGGGATCGATACAGGCAGTTACCAAAACCATCACTGCAGCTTACTCTATAGTCCAGTACCTGACAAAGTATGAGCTACCAGATGAAAGAGCAGATGACATTTGTGAACAAAAACGGTTGTGACTGATCAGCAAATAACAGCAGCTTTCTCTGAGGACTTTGAACTGCGAGCCATCTCAGCGTGTTGCTGACCAAGGCTCCTAAACCTTGGCCAGGTTTCGCACTGGCGCACACAATTCTAGCGTGTTTTAAAAACTACACAAAACTGGCAGGGTATAGTTTGTTGCCCTCTACAGAGATATTACTGAAGCAAACCACCAGTGACATTAATTTTGCTATTAAAAAATCCTAAATGTATTTAATGAAACTGAACAAAGTCTCAAGCAAAACCCCATACCCTCCATCCCTCTTAAAAAAACTCCGTTTATGACTCTAGATGTTAATTTTCTCTGGAAACAAAACCCCAATCTTAAAACTTTTTGGCTCCTTGAAACTAAACTAACAACAGTAGTCAATAAATACTTTAGAATACTTGGATATTTGAAGTCAATATTACTGTTAGAAAAAGTAAGAATGTATGGAAAATGTACATTTAAGGTAAGTTAACATCCTTAATTCTCTGCGTCTACCTTTGCCTTCCCACTTCACATCATCTTCACATTTTTCTTGCTTTTTTCTTTTAGCATAGAAGACATTAATAAAAGCAAGAATACTTTTGCTCATCAAGAGGACAAAAGAACCCTACAAAAGGGAAAAAAAAAGTCAAGTTTAACTTCATAGTTCAGGGTAGATTTGCACTATCATCCGGGGCGCCTTTCCCAAACTTCTTTTAGCACTGATGATGAGTTCAAGTTTATGATCTATTGCCCCATATAGGCATTTTTCTATCTATTGTCTCTCTCTCCCTGATAGGCAAAGTATATTTTTCTTCTGACTTCTGCTTAAAGAGGAAAGAAGGAAGCAATTTTAGCAATGAAGTTTTTACAGCTGTCTGACTGCTGCAGGGAGCAGGCAAACAATGTGAGAAGGGATGAGGTGTCCCCCTGTGTGCTCAGGTTTCTTTACAGATCTCATGGCAACGGTTCAGTCATCTTCACAGAATCACAGAATGGTAGGGGTTGGAAGGGACCTCTGGGGATCATCTAGCCCACCCCCCCTGCCGAAGCAGGGTCACCTACAGCAGGCTGCACAGGACCTTGTCCAGGTGGGTCTTGAATAT
>Ga0181612_136561_pt1 | contig 29775 bp, 21 predicted proteins | sample HoacroProtozoa21_FD_119630 | JGI IMG/M metagenome (GOLD analysis project Ga0181612, IMG submission 119630) | Hoatzin crop microbial communities from Cojedes, Venezuel. Combined Assembly of Gp0051906, Gp0051904, Gp0051908 | reverse complement strand
TGTACAGACAGCTTGTACTTTATCTAAAACAGATGTGACTGGAATTTATGTGATACATTGGCTCAGTAAAAATATTTGCACGTGAGTTAATATTCCACTTAATCTCAAGAGGCAAGGAAGAAAAAACCACCTTGCTTATAAGCAACTGTTTTCCCAGTCTTAGGATGAATTATGGCAGGTTGAAACAGTATCCAGCTTTATCAGATAAAAGAAGGGGTTGCTCCAAACTGCTTCTGCAGGGGGTGCTTGAGGATCCTAAGAAAACCACTGAGATCTTTAGAGAGACTTTATCTTTGGAAAGATAGCTTCCTTGCTAAACGGAAAACAATTAACATATCACTCCTGAAGCAGAGCCTTGTCTTACCTTACTAAACTGCCCAATGATATGTTTCATAATATTGGGAGGGGCATCGTGCAGCAATGGTTCAAGTGCTGGAAGATACGTACATTTCTGAAGGATGTTCTTTAAGGCTTTTTTAGTCTATTGAAACGCAAAATAAAATTTCTCTAGTAAGACAACAATGAAAACAACATGAATTCATGTTATATACCATTGAAGCCTGATCAAAAAAAGCAAATTGATCAGAATTCTCAAAGAGCATTTTCTGAATAAATACTATGACATCTATCAGGTCACTTAAGGAAGAATCAATCTTTTACTTAGATTTATTAAACCTCAAAACCTACAGTGCATCATATTCTTATTATGTTATCTACAGTCAAAGTAATGGCAATTTTCCTTTGACTACAGTGGAAGCAGGAGTAGACCCTTTAAGTAAATTGAAGTACCGTAATATAATAAGAAAGCTAAATCAAAACACATTTTAAAAGATTGTGTTTTAGAAGTAGCATACTAGGAGAGTCTACTGGTCTGGGATAGCCAAGTGCACTACCGCCCAAGCAGGAAGGGAAAGAGAGAGCGAAACAGCTGTACATCAGCGCTTAGCTTCTGAAAACAAACTCCATGCTGGCTGCCACCAGCAGTAATGACCTTCTTGAGCAGGATTACAGGTACAGCTAATTTGGCCTTGATATTTTGGTGACCACTGAAAATGACTATACAAAAGTTATTTTACAGATCTGGAACATTATACTTCAGCGTACAGAACCATGGTACAACAGGAGAGATGTATCCAGTCATGTTATACTCTGCAGTTGGTTCACTTACTGTCACTCAAAAATACACTTTACCAAACTGCAACTCTACCAGCTCCCACACAAGGAGAGCCCTAAGCACGAACAGCTGCATGTTTTCAAGAGCAGAGCTTTGAGTATTTGTTATAGTTTTATTATAATACAAATGTTAGCAAATCTACTACAAGGACTATAATATTTTGTACAAGAGCTTATACTTGCAAAAAAAAAGTAGCTAATTAGAAATTAGTCACAAGAAATTACAGAATTTACAGGTGTATGCAACTCTGATCTAAACTGGGAAGAAAATGAGGACCTAGACTGCTGTGCCTGTGCCATATGATTTGTTGTGCACCATATGCCCACCCGTTAGGACCAGCCAGTCCTAATAAATGACACACAGCCTTCAGACACCCTACACCCAGGAAACCTGTGACTCGATGAACATCAATAAAAGCACATACCATTTAGTAGTTTCTAAGCAGCACCTATACCTGTTGATTACAATAAATATGTCATACTGCAGATACTACAAATATACTTGCTTTCATTTGAAGATCTCCCGAACTGTGTGTGTCCATATACATAGCAAGCAGTGTGGGTAGCACGTTTGCTACTGCAACAGCACGTGCATGCTCAGGAGTATGTCTTCCGATCTGCCCCAAAGCCCAAGCAGCTGCTGCCTTAATATGATCCTCATGTTCTTCTATCAAGCAGGCACACAGTGGTGGTATTCCCTGTAGCATTAATCAAAAGCACAACCTTTACAAATCTACACCAGGTAAGGACAATCTGAAATTGATACAGATTGCTAGAAAATGTTTCTCTATTTACACTCTTCTTCTAAAATGAGCTATAAGAAAATACATGCTAGAGGTGTCATATTTTTACAGCATCATGACTCACAAGAATTCTGAATAAATCTTAATAAATCTAGTTAAAGAAAGAGAGAAACAGGTTCAATGTTCGAAGATAGAAGGCAGTTTGAGCTAACACACAAATTAAAGGGATAAAAGGAATACGTAACACAATTCAGGTTGTACTAAGGCTTCAGTTTTGTCAGACTGAAAATAAAAGAATTTGAGTGTTTACGAATCTATGAAAACAGTTTAAGGCCAGAAAGGCTCAATCATTGAGTCTTCTTTTTTATTTTATCCACAGCACTAAATTTCAACTTCTCAACCTCTTCCTGAGTCCAGTAGTTCATGTCACTCATGCACTCACTTCCAGAAAGGTTTCAGCTCTTGATTTGAAGACATCAAGAAATGGAGAATGCCTCACTCGCATCCAGCTGTTACTGAAGTTCTTCTGGTTCAGGGTCACAGCCTTTATCCTTTCTCCACAGGATTATGCAGCTACTTAGTAGCTGGTATTTTATGCTAGGATACTTCAATAGGAATCATTTCATGCTACTTTAGGTAAGGCAAGGCTAATAAACCTCTAACTAGAAAACCTTTTTCTCCATCCCATGAATCATTTTTCAGTCTTTTCTGCACACTCTTTGTGTGGGATTTTGAGGGGTTTTTCAAGATCCTTTTCAAATACAAACAGAACTGTATGCACTAGTACTACAAATAGATTAACTTCTCTTTTCCAGCAATGCTTCATCTTCCACTCTTCAATACCAAAAACGACTGAACTTTTTTTTTTTCCCCTGCACTGCAGCAGAAGACCACAATGAAGTTTTTGTCCAGTATGACCCCAGAAATCATTTTTCAAAATTCATTCTTTCCAGGATACAGTACCACAGAACGGATCTATCCCTTTACATCATAGCATCGTAGATGTGTAACTGCACGCAGTTATGCCACAGTGCACTTCTTTCAAACGGCTCCAGTTCACCAAGCCCTGTCCTCAGCACTGTGTACCATTCCAGAAGCTCAGTTTCCCCTGAAGCAATTTTTTTAATGGGTTTTGAGTTTATTTGGGTTTCTTTTGTGGATCATTCATTAAAATATTTAATTTCATGAGAGTTTGCACAGATCCCTGCAAAATCTCTCACTGCGCTCTCATTCAGCTATCATAAGAACCATTATTACTCTTCAAAAATTTATCACTTAGGTGCTTCCTTGTGAAGTTAACCCTGGATTCATCCCACTTAACATCAAGCGCCCAACAGCAGGAGCATATTTGCTCTAAGCATCCCTGAAAGCAGAGAGATAGAGACACATCCAGACAAGAAGGGCCTCCAGAGAGGGCAAGGAAAAAGCGTCTCTTTCTTTAGTTTTCAAATGCAGAAGAGCATTTTTTGATCACTCCTACCTTCCCTGCATACTTCTTGATGTTACATTGTCGCAATTTCCATTTTTTAACTTGCATTCCTACTAGGAGACATTTCTGTTCCTCTGGTTTTATTGTTTTCACTGTTTCCACTCATACAGTATATTTCAAATGACTGATGTAGTGCGAAAATGGGCCAACAATGCTCAGTGAAATTACTTCCTTCTTCTTGTCATTAGTTAGCTTTATTCACATCTGAATATTATGTCACACGCTAATTTCACCTATTGCAAATATTGCAAATTAGCTCCCTTCTGTATTATTTCCCAGCAGAATTTACTTAAACCTGAAAATGTAAAGCTTATCTCCTTTGAAATGTCACTTGCATAACTGAATCAAACCATACTGCATCAGAAACTAATGTCTTTTCAAGTCTGAAGACTACTCTAGAGGTACTGGCAGAGTCATGCTAGTGCAATAAAGAAAGTGCCATTAAACATTCTTGTTTCAAAAAGAGTTTTGATGTAGCCACAAATATTCATTTTAAGAGGAAACAGACCATAGAAATTCACTGACTTATTTTCTGTACCCATGCCATTGCAACACAGAAAAATCATGTACTGTAATACAAATGGATGTTCATAAACTAATCCAGGACATTTGATAAAAGGTTCAGCTTCATAAGGACATACTTTTATCAGGTTACCACATAATTTCAGACACATTTCTATTAGGAGAAAGTGCATTCATCAACAGCAAATATATAATTCTGTCACAAAATATGTTCTCTGCCCGTGTTAATTTGTTAATTCTCTTTCTCAGAATACCACTGAAGAATCATAGGAAGACGACAAAGTGATAGCTAACCTTGGAGACAATGACTGCCATTGAAAGGTTCTCCGAATGAACTGCTACGTAACCAAGCATCATGATGCCAGGCAGTCTGACAGTCCCTCTGCAGCTGCCAATACAATCAATCACAGCAGCAACTCCACCTGCATTTACTATAAGCTGTGAAAGCTGAAAAGATAAGCGGAAGAGATTAGATACTGTGAAGTATCAACAGGCATAAAGCACTACATTAGAAAAGTCTTTAACTGTATTGCTCCCAATTTACAAAATAAAGCTGGAATAAGAGTGATGTGTCATATAGACAGTTGGGCACTAAGTGCAGCATGAAGTTCTCAGGAATGAAGCTATTTTGCTGTTCTGTTTTTGATTGACTTTACTGCAAGGAAGTCAGGAATCTGAATTCTTGATGCTGTATAGCATGGAATGACATATGCTGAGCTCCATTAGTACACACCAAAGAAGCATGCAAATGACAGCCTAACATATGAATGCCCTTAAAGATGCACCTACTGAGACACTAGTGCCCACTCATTCCCAAGCCAACATCATATGTTCTGTGCAGGGACAGAGGGAAAGGCCCACTCCTCCTCTCACCTGCATTCTAGATAACCTCTGCGGCATAAAAGCCTTTGTGGATCCCCCTGCTGAGGCACGAAGCCAAAGACAACTGTCACAGATACCCAAAACCGACTTGGACTACACCATTCTGCCAAGTTAGAGTATCCTGAGGGAGGTGTCCGGGGAACACACTGGATGGGCAATGGAGTTTGCCCCAGAACGCCAAATTATATAGCCCTGCTTATAAATGATAATCATGTCCACAGTCTATGATGCTTGCTGTGCATACCAAGCTATGCAACATGTTTCTTTCCAAAAGGTATCACTTCTCACATCACTGAGGGGCAGCACTAGTGTACGTATGATATCAACACTGCACAGAAGCTAAAATAATTTCATATTATGATTATTTTCTTCTATCTTGTTAGGTATATCACATTTTCCCCAAAGATTCCAAAGCACAAGAAACACATTCTTAAAAGTCAAAATCAAATTAACAAAACTGAGGCATGTGGATTTCCAATCCAGTTGATTTATATAAATGTAAAATCCACCGTTGCCTTAGAGCCTTTTAAAGGGAATTCTTTTTTTCATGAAACGGATAGATGAAACTTAAAGTATTTGCCTAGGAAAAACTGTTCACATGATTGTAATCTGCAGCCAGTGATGACCAAGTCCTACGTCTGGGCACAGCCATGTATGCAGAGCTCCTGCACAGACACCCTCAGCTGTGCTGTGATCCTCAGGCCCCACTCCAAGTCCCCCAGATCCTGACCTTCACATGAATTTTAGTGTATATACAGATAGAGCTGAGATCCAAAAGCCACAACACTCACATGACTGACACAGCCAGTTCCTCTAGAAATATCGTTTGCCAATCTGTCTCTGCTGCAACATGTGTTGCCTGAATAGAGTTGCTCAGAGACGGACAGAGATCACGGCCACTCTAAAGCCAAATGCGGACTGTGACTTCCCACTGGGAGTCACCAAGATACTTCCTACCACTCCTTCGGAGGGCTGCTAGAATGGCCAATTCTCCTTCCACGGAGGATCTTGTGCCAGCAGCTCTTCTGACTTTACCTGCAGTCTTGTGAGTTTGGCCTCTGTCTTCCAACTCTAGTGCCTCCCTTTAATAACGATAATTTCTTCACTTGTCTGAGAAAGTGAAGTTGCATTGCTGATGAGGTGCAGAGAGAAAGCAGGAAATGTGACAAGTCTGCAACCTTTAGCACCAGCAGCTTAAAGACTAGCAGGCTGAAGAAACAGCACAATATTCATGTTTAAACGCTTCTCAATTGTTAAGCTAGTATCACGATTTTGAAATGGCCACACTCAGCATTAGTGTATTCCACAAATAGACTGCTTGTATGTCATTCCAGAGTCACATTTAGAGCCTTTTAATTATCTCTATGGTCTGACAGATTAACACAGTCATAATTATTTAGTTTTCCTATTTATTTTGTATTGACTTTCCCAAACATCCCCACCTTCCTGTATCAATTATTGACAAAAGCACTGCAAATGCTGAGACTCAGATTACAAACTCAAACTAATAAAAGAAACTACCAGCAGTTTAATAATAAGAGAATTTTTTACCTTCATTGTCATTGGAAAAATAATTAAAATGTGATCCCAGCACCCCAGAAGATTTTTTTAAAAAGACGCACACCATCTACTACCGTTATAGGATGATCTTGTCATTTATTAGCTGGTATCATGACTTCTGTGAGGCTTTTCTCACGGTATTTTTAATATCTAGGACTGACAATACCATCAGCCTAAAACTCCCTCTCTGTGCAGATATTTTCTGGCATGAAGTAGCTAGGTATACATTATATGATTCCCAGTTTCCTAACCCAATTCATATTCAATACACATCTCATAATATCAGCAAGCATTTCCATATTTTTCCAATGAACATGCCAAACAGCTATTTGCCCTCCCTTTCAAAAAGCAAATGACAGAATAATCCTGTATTTTATTTAAAGTGTAAAATCTAATGATATGACCTTGTATTTGCATTTTCAAGGTTTTACCTCAGGCGTGTGCTTTGCTATCTCTGTAATTAAAGTTGCACCATTTTTCTTGACACAATCATCTGAGTCCTTCAGGCATGTGAGCACAACTGGGAAAATTTCTGCTTCAACCACCAACTCTGCGAGATCCACTGAATGCTTGGCTATTTGGCTTAGAGCTGACAGCACCTGACACTAGTAAATAAAAATTGTTATAATATCAATAGTATACAAACATCCCACAACACACACTCCTCCTGAACACAAAAATCTATTGCATCAAGGAAAACAAAGCAGGATAGGGAAAACAATTACAGCTATTTTACAATTCACTGAGTCAATTCATGCACAAATATAATGGCACAGAACATTCACTGGCTCCTGAATAAAAGTTTCTCCTTTGTTTTATCCCACTCAAGCTTGCTATGTGTTAAAAACCCAAAAAATAAATATACACCATTTAAAACTACAATTTCAAATTTAGTGAAATCTATAGAAAGTATCTTTATTTGCGTAAGTTTGGTCTGTCAGCTAAAAATTCTTTAATATCAGGTCTATTTGTTTGAAGTGACATTTTTGTGTTGTCCTCTATTTCTGCTGGAGTAAGACAGAAAAATTATATTAAGAAACAATTTTTTTGTCAATTAAACTGGAGTCATTAAACCTTTGACAACAGCTGTTCACAGCAGATAGTACATTCTAAAATACAACAAAGCATTAACTGTTTTATAGTATAACCTTAAGTATGCAAAACCTTTTTTGTCACCGAATTGTGCAAATTTTATCTATAAAAAATACCTGCTGCGTTCTTCATACACTATATAATTCTAAAAAAATTTCATACCATTCACTTTAAAGATTAGTTTAGCTGTTCCTCATAGAACAGCAGCTTTTATCCAGTAGCTAAATCTGTGAGTATGTTCAGAACTCTTTGTCACTAACTATGTAGTTACATTTTTGTTAACGCCCAAAGCAAGAGCTTCCTAAATAAATATCCACATCAGTGTCTTTGATTCAGTATCCAGTAATGACTGGTATCATGGAGATTTAAAAAAATAATTTTTAAATGTACCTTCAGTTTAGCATCAGGGTTCAGGATCATCTGAGCTAAGTGAGCGATAGCTCCTGCATCCACTACTGTCTGTGCTAACTCTGGAGAATGCTTTGAAATATCACTGAGAGTTGAAGCAGCAATCCTTTTCAAAGCAATTTCTGGCTCCTGGATACAGAGCACTAAAAGAGGAACAGCTCCTGCATCCACCACAGCTTGTGACAGTTCTGTAGGTCCAAGGAAAGTAATTAAGTGAGTATGGGTGACTGACCCTTGTGCAAGCCATTTTTCACCCTGACAGATACAGCAAAGGAAAAAGGGGAGGGTGTAGTTCACTGTCTCGACATCTGCATTTCAAATCAGCCCTCCTGGTTTCATAAACCGTGTGGACCAATCCACAACTGAAAAGAATGCAGGTCAATAGATGGACCTCCATTTACATGCACACATTTGAGGTAGATTAGGCTGAAATGGTTTGTTATTCTGTTTTCTTTTTCTTTTTTTAAAGTAAGCAGATGTCAGCTGTTTAAACCCTGGCTATTCTACACTGATCAATAGGAAAGCATTTTATGCATGGCTAACAACAACACAGAAAGCCAAAGTACCAAAATTTTACCAACCACCTAATTAGAGAGCATTTTACCCTCTTTAAATGATAAGCAGATATTAGCATAGATCAAATGCCAAAAACAGAAATACAAAAAACATACGTAAAAGATTTCTCTTACATAAAAGATTGGAAAAACGGAACTTGCTGATCAAAACCAGGTTTTCCTACTATACATGGGACGAGACAGAATTTACACTTAAATAACATGAAAATGTTGTCTTACACAATTACACAACTGAGAAATATCATCAGTAGGATATTGTGTGCCTGAGATTAGTACAATATCCTTAACTAACTGCATCTTAACTTAAAAAAACAAACAAACAAAAAAAAAAAACCAACAAAAACAAACTGAGCATATTATTAGCTGACACGGACAAAAATTATGCTATCAGAAATTCATTAGCTCTCTGTGTATGCAGCATTAATCACAGTCCTAAAATAAGAGTTACTGAATATCAGAAGCAAAATTTATACTATAACCAAGCTGTGCTATTTCAAAATAGTGTTGAAAAAGTGGTAAAAATTATGGGGGATTCAATAATCTATTAGGTTCTTAGTTCAGTTTTGCTACATCTTATTATGCATATCCATTATTATCTTTAACATTTATCTTGACTTACAGTACCATGGCAACATACGGCTGTTGTATTTCAAGACTCTAACTTAGCTTTTGATTTATATTCCATCTATAAAGAGATTTTCATACTAAGAAAAATATAGCATACTTCATTAAATATACATAGACTAATACAGTTTTTCATGAAATCTGTAAGTCATGTCATCATTACGTTGTTAATTTCCAAATAATGTTCCTGACCAGATTTGTTTTCAATTAGTGAGTTACAGCTACACACTCCAATACATGTGATAAGTCAAATATTTACACTGTATGTTATTTTATGATACAATATTTTAAAGAAAGTATAAATATTACCTCACAAAATTATAATAATGCAGTCCTTTCTAAACTAATACAAAATTAACCCTTCAAGGTTCATTTTTCAAATAACTATTTGACTGAACATGTAGAGTGTGCATCCCCCAAATACACACAAATCATAAGATTTCAACAAAACCCAGATGCTACATCTTCAGTTGTACAAATTTGAAATGAAACGTACCTGAAACGTATCTGAAAACAAACCCGAAAACTAGCTAATCAATATAAGTGGTATAAGGTACATTCAGCTTTTCATGGAAAAAGCCATTCTTGACTTCTTCAAATTGTATTTTATGCTGTACATTGACCGAGTGAAATACATCATGAACTACTGACCAACCGTCCAGATTAATCCATCTCACTGTGCCTCAGAAGCAACTTCAGAGCAACCAACTCAATTGCCTACAGTCTGCTAGGAGATACTAGTATCAGGAAAATCACATCAAGAGGGACAAGATACTACTAGAAGAACACATTTCCTTCATGCCTTATGAGCTGAAATCATGAAGTTCAAGTAGGGAGAGAAAGAGCAACACTTTAGGGTCACAGCTATGCCCAGGAATGCAAAAATAATCATAAAAGCTATTTTAAAAGAGAAAACTAAATCTGATTCAATTTAGATCAGCTCTTGCTGTTAGAAGTCTGATATCATTTAAATACTGATGGTTACTGTTGGTCATGGTTAATTAAATGGTTATTCTTCCAGTGGTGTTTATAAGGTTCACAGCTAATAACTTACCACATGGAGGGCTGGACCATGTGTCAAAAGACAGACAAGCAGTAAACAGACTGTCAGAAAAACAGAAAAGCTGGGGCAGCGACAAAAGAAAACATAGATCTTCCCATCATATTCTCCTGTAAACTCAGCTCAAAACTACACTTCTAAGTATTGATGATTCTATGACAATTGTAATTCTTTTTTCTCAAAAACAGGCTCAACCAACCTTCCCATTCAGTAGAACATCTTTAATTCAGACTGTACACCAAAGGATTCATGAAACTTTGCTATCTAATTACAAAACACAGACAGAGGTAAAAAAAATGAAGGCTGAGAAAGAGTTGAAGGAGAAAATACAGTTGTCAAGAAGAATTTTTTAAAAACAAATATTCAGTCAAAGAAGTTAAAAGAGCTAGAACAAATTACAAAAAGACTTTTCTGAACAGTATGCCAAGACTGCATTATAAGGGCAAACACAAGACCGATAGCTGAAGAGAAGTAAGATAGCAGAGAAACTAATTTATGAACCTCACTTAATTCCACAGAAAGTTATAAAAACTCGGGGCTTGGAACTTCAGTTTGGGGTGCAGCTCAAGGAACCTGTCCAACTACATGATGATGAAGTAGGACTTCTCCCTATGTGAGTGAAAGTACGAAATGCTGTTCTACATATGCTCAGGGACAAGAGAACTAAGACTCCAAACCCACCATAAATTAGTTGCTTTTGTACAGAACAGTATGAGGAAGACTTTAACAAACGGAGATACTGCAGACATGAAGACAGACTGACATGGAGGTAGAAGAAAGGCTGATAAAGAAAGACTCTGGAGTTTAAACTGTCACCAGTTCAACTAGAAGTTGTACTAGAGTTGTACTGATTTGTCTCAATACAAAAGTACTCATCAGGGACTAATAAATTAATTCAAAGTAAGTTGAGGCCTAGTCATGAGTTTATGTGATCAGGAAGAGTGGAAAGTGAATGAAGAGGAGTCAATACATACCCACTGAAGTCAATGGGAAGTCTTACAGGATCGATCTAAACTGGTCTAAGGTGTTACCAGAAAAAAAAAAAAAAAAAAAAATCCATGCTAACATTAACATGTTGGCAATAAGACTATGGATAAAAAAAGATTAAGGAGAAAAGATGGAGGTGAGAAAGCGAATGTGCAGATAGTCGCCAGAAAGAGAAAATCAGATCTGAACAAATGCCATCTTCACATAGTGGAGCACCAGCAAAGCCCTCTTTGCATGGAAGCAAATGCAAGTTTCAGTCCAGACCAGGGTTCTCAAACAGACCCTGCTGTGGTGGCAGGTGTATCCACAGGAAATCACAGGTTTTGACCAAAACAACCACCAATACTGTATTTTTCTGAGGACTGTGTGATCGTGTAATGGCCACATAGGAAGACTCTAATCCCCACAAGTAGTCCAAAGGCTGCACTTTAAAATCACAGGTTTATGCAGACCACTACAACCACAGTGCTACAGATTCCACTGGAACCAGTGGGAAAACCTTTCATGAGGAGAAGGATGGATGTCATTAATTGCGGGGCAAGGTTAGACCCTGGAATCAGGCACAGTTACTGCTAGACTCAGACCACTGAAGAGCTGAGCAATCTGGTCTAATCTGGTAGCTGACCCTGCTTTGAGCAAGAAGCTCTATTACGGACCTCACGAGGTCCCTTCCAAGCTGAGCTATCCTATGGTCCTAAGAGTACCACTGCATGACAGAAGATGAGCGTAACTCTGCTCTCAGCAATACGTTTCAGAATAAATAGTGGTGTTTATTTTCGTTTTCCTACCAATATACAATATGCTGAAGCAGGTAAGAGTCAATTAATAAATTACACCTTTTACGTAGGCAAAGCAAAAGGAAAGCTGAGTTATTTGCACATCTCAAACACAAGAATTTTGCAGTTTAAAAGTAACTAAATATGGTATGAGTAAAAATTTTCATGGACCTGATGGTATTTCGATGGTATTCGAAACACTTGCACTTCTTTGCAAACACAAATAGTAGAAATAATGAATGGCAAAATTATAGCACACCGATCTGTGTACTTTGGAGTAAGATCAGCTCAAAGAGATCCTTAAGAAAGAGCAGAACTGCCAGAGCTGTTCCTAAATTTTTGAATCTGACCTGGCAAGATTTCAGTGTCTTGAAATCTCATGAGACCTCTGTCTTAACCTAAAATCTCACAGGTCTTCTGGAGACAGCTGTTCACAGAAGAACCCCTTTTTAAGAGATTGTTGCATGAAGACAGTAGGGAACTTGCTAACTAGAGAATGTTTTCATCAGGAAAAAACAAAAAAAAAAAGAAGTCGTGATTTCTCAAAATGGAAGCCTTTTCATGGGAACATACACCGCCATTCCTAGAGAGCAGCTTCACCAGGTCATGGACAGAATTTCTGATTAAAAGCAGAGAGATCCTGCCATTGCAAACTGTTATCACCAAATGCTGGAATCCTTTGCTTGCATTCGAGGAGACAGGGGGCTCATAACCTGCCTAAAACAGATCAGGATTTTAATCTGTCTCCCACATACATCCCAGACATATGGGCCAATTATTGAACTTTTCTTGCTGGGGCAAACAAGCCTCCCTACCCCCCCAGCATTTTCAGGAGAGGGGAAAAAAAAAATCTTGTCTTAATGTTGTCCCATTTTGGAACTGAAACAATTTTTGAAACCGAAAAACCTTTTGTGGGTGGGGAAAATCATTTCACACTCTATTTTTAGAGTTTAAGCTGCAATATGTGTCCACAGACAGTCAATGACAGAAAATCATAAATGCCAAATTTTGTCAACACAACCATGTGAGCGTAATCCAGAGTTTCTTGAACAGTAAACACCAGATGTTGGTAAGAACAGGTCCATCTATCTTTGTATCCCATTTCCAAGAATATCCTGTTGCAAGGGCATGCTTGTGGGAGTGTAAGAAACACACCATGCACAGAGTGGTCTTTCTTCAGTATAACTCCTCTAGTTTCAGTAATCGTTTTCCAGACTTCCTGTCACTGTGTTACAGAAGAAGGTAAATCCCCCAAACTGGCCATAGCTGGGCAGAGGAAGAACAATTTTTTTCAGAGTTTTTTTTTTGTTTGTTTATTTGGTTGTGTTGTTTGTTTTTTTTTTTAACTGATTACATCTAGTGATCTATCTACGTCCTGATGCATGCAGCTTGGTAGCACTCACAATTTCAACCTAATTTCTGAAAATGCTGTTCTTATTGCTGGTGTAAATTGACATAAGACATGCACCCATTCACTGTCAGTGAATAAATAATTCATAAACACAGAATAAAAATTTGTACAAGGATTTTGTTGTCTTCGATACTCCCACCCCACCTCCATCTTTGCAGACAATGCCATCACAGTGAACTGGATCACCCTAAAGATCAGCCAGCATTCATGCAGTGAATAGCAATTGAAGTGAGTCAATATTGATTTACTGACATAACAAAACTACATAAACGTTTATATTAAGAGTAACACAGACACACACTTACACTACACACATTTATACAAAGGAATGCCTTCCAATGACACTTAAACAAGTAACTTTCAGATAGAAGCAACAATTATTTTCCACCAAGGGCGGGATTCAGACCCAGAGACCAAAAGATAAAAGATCTTTAGCACACAGAGGTGCCTGAAGAATGAATTTGTTCCCCAGAAAAAGCAGTCTGTTAGGAAGGTGCTGACAACTTTGGACTCTGTCCCAGTAAGTTAACCCTCTCCGTAAGTGGGAAGGGGAAATACCCCATGCCTTCTACAGTCCAACACTCCATATCGATTAAAAAAAAAAAACTTCCAAATTCAGTCTGTGTACATTTTAGAGCCAAAACTAAACATAAACGCATGAGTTAATGTTATGATCCTAGAATAAGTTTCTTCAAACAATATGAACACAAGCCATTTCGCCCACCCTTTCCAGCCAGCAGTTTCTTCCCTCAATTCTTTGATTCATAGCTCTAAACTTTTTTTTACTTGAACTATATAAATAGCTGGTAAAAGAATTATCAACCACGTGGATCAGCTTTTAAATAGGAACACGACACTGCCAGCAAGTTATACAACTGCTTGTGAGACAGCGACGAACTGCTCGATACCGGATTCCTAGGATCTATTCCTGACTCTCAGAGAAGACTGGCCTACTGGCTAACAATACTACAGTCAGTGCGATGACTTTGGCATGCTCACCCGGCAGGCACTGCTGTAAGCTGAATGAAACTTGGTTCTGCCTAGGCTTCTCCATTTTAGCACGTATATAAAATAAGAACTAACGTTGAGAAACTTTGTTCCACAGTAACAGTTACACGATACATAAAGATTTGGAATTTTCTTCACGAAGGACAATAAAGCAGAGTGTCCTTTCCTGGCCACAGGCCCAAAGCATCTCCTCTTAGAGCACCTCTCATAACCGGCCACTGCTGGTGTCACACATGCCAGTTTCCCACAAAAGGCACAGCATTGTCAGACTGGTATAGTTAGAGTAGGTTTTAATTCCAAATTTAAAATTTTATAAGAGTAGAGAAGAAAAAGCATCTTGTTATATTTATGAATATTACAATTATGCAATTTATTGTAACTCTTACATAGCATTAAGCTGAAAGATAACACATGTGAAACCTGTTACCTTCATTGTGTCGGGCAATATACCCAAGCGCCCAAGATGCAGCTTCTTTGACTCCAGGGTCAAAATCTTCCAAGCAAATCACAAGCATTTCCAGTGCTCCACACTGAACTATTGCCTGAGCAAGCTGTGGAGAATGTTTACCAACTGCTCTTAGCACAAATGCAGCTGCTTTCTTGTAGAAACGCTATACAAATCAGAAAAGGGGAGAAAAAAAAAAAAAGCTTTTACAAACATTAAGTAGCTCAAAGCATAATACAGTACAGACATGCATAAACTAGGCTTTTTTAGTAGCAGCAATATCTCATACAGATCCAAGGCAGGACCACCAGACATCACACAATGAACCTTACTGTCCTTCTCTGAGACAGCTCATGATCTAAAATTTGCAGTAAGTGCATAAACAAACAAAAAAAATGAGAGGCCTAAAAGGATATAGGGAAAAGATAATAATCTAGATAAGTCTGTTTGTTTAAGTGAGTAGTGAATGATAAGAGCTGCAAAAACAATAACTCTTAACATATTTAACCAAATTACACAGGTTATGCGGGGCAAGCTCCTAAAATAATTCTACCTATCTGTGACACTGGCAAGGTTTCACAATTTCTAAGGTATATAACTTCACAACATCTCTATGAGAAAACATTGTTTATACTATCAAACAGGAAACAGAGGCACAGAGAACTAGATCCAACAAAAGAGTTTAGGATCTGAATCCTGAAATGCCTAAACATGGCCTAAGCCCCCAGCTAAGATCCTGAAAACCCATCCCCCCAAACACCCTACACTGGATGACCCTCAGTTTTGACTGGGCAGCATGTAATTCTGCGTGTGTCCAGAAACAGCTCACTTTTTCCAGGGCTAAGTAGCTTGAGATCTCTCTCACAAATTCAAGCAAAATGCAAGCACTTGGCTCTGTTCTAGCCATCTCCCTCAGTGCTGGACCAAATACATGTTTTGAGCATTATATATAATGTACGATGCTGCACACATCATAGGGTTCCACGTGAACTGCAGCGGTGCTTGTGGTTTCTTCTAAAAGCACAGTTAAAGTCGTCCCCCCAAAGTCACATTTCGGTCTCCTGCAGTTTCACAGCTATCGTTGGGATGTGGAAGCTGAAGATTAAATTTCTTCCTCTGCCTCAAAATCCAGAGCCCAGTTAAAGAACTCTGGCCACAGACAACTGTGTTGGGAGAAAGGCAGTTCAACTCCCTTTTGAAGGCACTGTGCAGCAATGGGTGCAAGATTCACTAGGACACAGATAACTTACTGCTCCGTCCTTGTGCCCAGAGCACGCTCTCCAGCCTGGCAGCTGACAGATCAGCCCTCCAGACCAGCTCTGGAGGGCTCGCTCTCTGTGCCTGCTGGCTTTAATCTCATTCCAAGATGCTGGATTATCCCTTACTCTGCATTGGTAGCCTGGGCACTTCACAGTGCTCAATTCCTGCTGTCAAGGGACTCAAAACTTAAACAATACAAAGCCCACATCCCTTTTGGACCAAGCCCAGAAAAACAACGAACCACGTGAGTGCTTTTGTGCATCCTGTGAGGTGCCCAAACACCTTCAAAAGTCTGATCAAAAGCACCGAGGTATGGCAGCAGAGGAGTGTCTACAACAGCTCCATGGGAAGCAAAACGGACCCCAGCCCTCTCCCCAGCCCTGGCAGGGATTGACACAGCATACCACATCCATCCCCCTGAACTCCTCTTCCCTCCAAGCACAACGGCCTTATCTATACCACTTGAAACTGTCCCTGCCTTGTGCTATCCCCTACACCATGCCCAGGCGTTGCTGAGTACTTTCACGGTTGGCATTGGCTAAAACCACATCAGCGAACACATTAAAGATTAAAGAGCACAGTCATCTTCTGGTGCTCAAACGCATGCCCTAACCCTCCGCAGTTCATGAGTGCTGATACAATTGCTTAATGCCAAACATCCAGTCTTCTAAGTCAAAGCCTACAAGCAGATACATTAAACATAATTTACAAGCAAAGCATTAAACATCATTTAGGGGGAACAGAAGTTAAGGGAAACAGTACAGGCAACTGGTCAAATCCCTAGCTAATGCAAGTCATAGTAAGTTTTGCTGAACTCAGTGAAGCTATAGTTGTTTACACCAGTCTATGTCTGTGCAAATACAAGTGTGTTATTTCTATTAAGTGTAATTATGCTCCTGGCAAAGAAACACACTTCTTTGTTTTTATTATTCAAAATACATTTATTTACAAACAAACCATATTCACAGGCACAGTCAGAAAACACTGTAAAACTGTATTTTGCTCAGTTTAACTGACAAAACATTGATCTGGGATGCGACCCTGTAACTGTTCTCCATAAATCTGTAGAGTCAGTATTTACTCTGTGCTCAAAGAATCGGCTCCTTAAATACAGATGTTGGTACACAAAGAGTAAGTGGAATGGAAACGTATCTGGGTTGGGGTTTTTTTTTGCCTATGGGAAGTCACAAACTGCATGCATTGCTAAACTCTGCATGAACTGGATAATGAGTTTCCTTCACTTGCCCTCAGTCACCAAGGCATAGTAGGCTTTCCATGACCTCACACTAATCTTGCTGCTGCCCCAAGTGATTCTGAATTACAGCCATCTCGATGTAAGCACAGCACGGGCAGTAACATGGAAGAGATAAATCAGGGTACTCAAGCTAATTTAGTGAGGGCTTTGAGTAGTAGCAGGGGGGTAGTTTCCAAACCAAAACAGAGGATAAAGAGTTTTGTTCCCCTTCTTCCCTTAAAAATAAAAATAAAATAACCAAAATAGTTACAAACTTGTTTAACTAAAACCTTAACTTTCCTTCCATACTATACCAGTATCTTGACACCAATTTCTTTAGCTTTTTTTTTGTTTAAGATTAATTCTATAGGCAATGACCTATATGCACAAAAAAATATGCAATGAGCACTTACATTCACGTTTTCCTTAAAAGACTGAAAATGAAAATACATATAGTTTTCCAAATTATATTTCCACTCAAATCCTACTTCTCCTAAATCTAATAAATCAAAACTGCAACCTAAGTATGGCTGTGATGCATGGCCAATGCACTTAACCCTCAGCTCTCTCTTTCCAGTTATTAGAAATACTTTCAAATAAGGTTCCTGTTAATCTAGGTTAGGATCACTGGAAAAATCAAAGCTGCAATACAAGCAAAACCTGAAGAAAAATGGCAAGAAGGAAGAAAAGGAGACCACTACATTTATTTACATTGCCACTGTGACTTCACTTTTTTTGTTTGTTTGTTTCTGACAAACACAAAGATGAAAACCTTTCAGCGTATTTTCCTGTGTCAGTAGTTTGATATTTCTCATGCTACAGATTTCAAAAAGGCTATGTTTGGAAATATTAAATATTTCATTACAAAACTTCAGTGTTTTATATGTATTCTACAAGTGTTTGGCATTATCAACAAATCCTAGTCAATTATCACTACAGCTTTCAAATTGTCTCATTTTTAAACAGGGATCTTTCATAAAGCATCACTCAATATTTTAGAAACATAACAGTGCCATGAATATATTTCCTATAGTGCACTAAAAGGTAAGATGATATTTTAAAGTCAAGCTTATTTGAAGTCACACTTAGGCACACAGTACACATTGGTCTCTCAGGGGTTCAAACACACATGCTGTCTCCGACTTCCGCGCAATTACTGCTATATTGGACTAACAGCAGACAGCTGATACAGAAAGAGTTCCCTTTTCCTGTGCAATAGTTAAAAAAATGATTACTTAAGAAAACAATGATGCCTTACATTCTGCTCAGACAATGAACACACGAGCTGTGGAAGAATGTCTCCCTTCACGACTGCCTCTGCCAGGTCATCATTATAATTGGCAAGTCTCCCAAGAGCCAAAGCAGCAGTGTGTTGAATATTTGGGGCGACATCCAGCAGAAGAGGCCTCAGCAAAGATATTACACCTGAGTTACACCAGGAAGAGAAAAGCCCATTTGGTAAGTAGAAATTATTTTCTAGACATTTGCCTTTATTCATAAAAATCCATTAAATTACTCTTCCAGGTACTAAGAACTTGTAGGAAATCCAGACGTTCCACTGAAATGAAGTTGGCACTTGGATAGCATTGCTGATCCACAGCAATGTTTCTGCCCATTTTTCATAGGTACAAAACACTTCTGAAACATAAAAAAAGTCACATGTAGTAACAAGCTACATTCAAAGATCTATAAAATACATGTCTTAAAGTATACACAAGAAAATAAGGTATATTCAAACATATATATAACACGTGTTAAAGTACACACAGGAAACTCCATCTTGTGGTCCTGGCGAGCCGACGTTGGCACGTCACTCACTCAGCATAACAGCAGAACCTCTACATTGAACTACACCAAACTGCATTTCATCTGTCATAAGCCATGACTGATCTGGGGATCAATATCCATAATACACTAGACTCCAGACAGAAGAGTTGAAGATTTTCTTATCATGTTATTATTTGTGATGTGTTTTCACTGGTGAGTCCACAGTGTACCAGATAAACATGAAAGAATAAGCAAGTCCACTCTCTTTCATTGTCAGTGAGGTAAGCAGCTGTGACATAAACCATTAGCGGTTACAGCCTAAGAAAGTCCTTCCATGGGTAAACATCTGGCTAAAAATAGGAAGTGGGAGGAGCAGGCTTTCCATTCTTGCAATAGGAGGGAGGAGGTCACAGCGCAGTTCTGCAGGCCTCCGTGCTGGGACACGTGCCAGTATTCATCAGTATTCATTCAGTATTCATCTATGATCTGGAACAGCATGAACAGCGAGGTGAGACTTCGCCAGTGACTCACAGTTATTCAAGGTAGTGCCAATGCGGGAAACCATGAGGAATTAACAGACTAAATGACTGCATAATAAAACGGCAAGCGAAATGGAACACATCTGGGGAAGCCAATCCCAGCATCGCACATGCAGGACTGGACCCCAAGCAGCTCACTGCCACCCAGGAGAAAGATCTTGATGTTAGAACAAACAGTTCTGTGGAGACACCAGCTCACTCATCAGTAGCAGAAAAGAAACTATACCCACAGAAGTATACAGAGCGCTCAGGATTATTTGGAAAGGAAAAGAGGCCAAAACTGAGACTATCACTATGCTATTGTATAAACCTACCCTGCATTTAATACTCTCTGCTAGAGCAGAACAGGAAAAAGTTCAGTGAAAGGCAACAAGGATGACCAAAGATGAAACTCTGTATGTGGAAGCACTCCCTCCACTTAAACGAAGACTACTCAATAGGGATTTAAGTGACATCCACATGGCTACATAAAGAGCATGATTTGTAAAGTCTGGGAAGGGAAAAATACTTGTACTGTGATTCCTCCGAAGCACTGTCCTTGTACCAAGCAGTTGCATAAATTAATACTTCCGAGTTACATACCTCTGCCAGAAAGCAATGCTCTCTGAAGGTGCAAGAGTGCTACAGTCAGAAATCTCTGTATCAGCTGTCTCAGTCCTTTCCACTACTTTCTTTTTTTGCTAACAAATAAAGATTTAGCTGTGTGACTGTGGAAGAAAGTAACATTTCCCTTCTCCAGGGCTCATGCGGTTCTCAGCAGCACCAAACAAAGGTCTTTTGGTGTGACAGTCACACAACAGTGGGATCACTGCCTAATGGCAGATGACACCCAGATGTGTAACAGGCACACCATGAAGAAAAAGCTGAGGGCCTTAAGACAAGAGGTAGTCCAAAGGGATGGAGGCTATAACAAGTTACACTCATAGCATACTTTGGTGTGGAAGAGTACCTTGGAAAGAAAAAAGTTGAGCAGCACTGTAATTCTCAGAGAATATTTTAAATCAAATCCAAATTGCTCCCAGCAAGAAGAAAATAGCCTGATAATCTACAGATGGCTCTGAAAGAGTGGTGGGGTGGTAAAACTAACCATGGAGGCCATGCTGACCACTAATGAACGTGGTTCTGGGAAGGTCAATACTCCAGACAGAAGCTGCACTGCCATGAGAGGTACAGCCTCCCAGGATGTTCACAAGTCATAATAACACACGTCTCAGGGGGGCACGCAGTCAAGGGTAAAAAGCAAAATGAAATTGTGATGTCTAACAGCACTACAGAAGCACCAAAAACAGCTCTGTAACATGCATTAATTGAACACGTACATGCAGAACCTATGGAAATAGGTCTGTAGCACAGCTGGGGCCTGCTAACACTTCTATCAAAGCCACTGAGCGCTGAAAGAGGCCTCCTGTGTACCAAAAGACAAAAGCCAGACCCTCCAGTATCGTAAGATCAATGTGAATTCATTTAGCACTTTGCAGAAACCACTATTTCAGAACATGGTGATCACATTGACATGTTCTCACAAACTCTCCCAAATAGCAAGTATGGTCTCATTAGCAAGTTATGCTTCATATCAAAATGCATTAAGTACTTTATAAGACAAATTAAAAGCAAAACCAAAAAAAAAACCCCGCGAGCTGGGGCCAAATCTGTCTGTAGTGAGCTACCTTCTAGCAAGTCACCTGCACCCTCTACGGGAGAGCATTTTCTTGTCCTTCCCTCTAACACCAGTTGCATGGTCAAACAACTGCTGAAATTCCTAAGGGGACCTCATGCTGTACTGACTCCTTACACTCAAGGTGTTTCAGTCAAGCAGGAACAGTTAGAAGCAGTACACTTGCATTTAGTGTACAGATACTACATCTGAGCCTTTAACTTGAGATAATACAAAAACAAGATTATTTAATAAATAAAAAAGAGAAAGAAAAAAAAATTAGTTTTACTGATGTGAAAGAGACTGTTAGAAGTGGTTGGGGGAGAGGGAAATGAACACTTCAGTGTACAGTGGCCCGGCCCTAGAAAAGCCAAGAGCCTGATGGGTGGGACATTCAACCAGGATGTGGCAGACAGTTCAGTACTGGTGATGGTCTCAAAATCCAGTGACATTTAAACAGAGTAGAATCACTCTACCAAGGAGAAACCCATGAGCTAGATCCAGATCACGTGACATGTTTCTGGCCTGCATGACACACCTAGACACCGCAAAACGTAAAATGACATTTAAGGGAGTTTACATACACATACGTTTTGAGTTGTCCCAAGTATGAGATTCATATCACTTGCATTTTCAAGATTAGCTTGCACGGATTTCACTTTTAGACTATGCTAAAAAGCTTTGAGCCTGAAAATGCTTCCAAGCAGCATGCCTCCCCATGACCAATACCATTCTTTTCACTTGACTGTAATATAAACCATGTGAAGCCTGGTGATGGCATTTAAGTGTCAGCACAAAACATTCTACTGCAAATTATTTTAGATGATGAGACTGAAGGTAAGGAAAGAGATGAAAAGTGAAATGGAAGCTACTGTTTAAAGACACAAGATGCTAAAACAGGGTTGAAAAAACAGTGAAAGGATGCGAAAGGTTTAGAAATAATAGAAACTGTGCTGATCCTCAAGGAGAATATATTTTCCCAAAGAGATGTCTGAATGTGAGAAAAGATAGTGAACAAATAATTATCATGACAAGAGCTCTGGTGGAACAAGAAAAAGAAAAATCAATTCCTGTTGCTGTACAAGCCTTATATTGACATCAAATTAACTGAGAACGGAGAGAAGTGTATAGGCCTAGATTATGCCTGTACATTGAACATAATTAAAAGCTTCTACATCTACTTCCTACATTCTCTAAAACGAGTTTCTTTCTCTGCATCAAGCCACTATCCATCATCTCTAACTCCTCTGCAAGACCAAATGCTTGAGGAGATTTCACCATTGTCATGCTTTTTACATCTTCAGCAAACTGAGTATTTATCTCTTTACAGCACTTTGAAAGCAGCTACATAGAGGTTACATGGTCTTCACTAAAACATCTACAGGAAAACCAAGATGTCTACCTTTCCTTCTACAACTTTTGAAGACAGTGCTGGAAAGGACAGATGCGCTTAACACAGGAAAAGGCTTTCCTGTCCAACCCAGCTCTTTCTCCCAGAGACAGCTGCATTTGGTGAGCTCCTCAGTTTGACCTCTTCACTTCTTTTGACTGTCCTGTCTACAGCAAAGTCTACCCATCTTCTCCAAAGAGGTCCAAGCCAGGATCCCTATCAGCATTTTGAATTACATTCAAATTTCTTTAACATTATCCTAAGGCAGGAAAATAGGTAAGAACCTTCCAACAACTACCTTTTACCTCTGCCATTCACTGAAGCGAACGGGGTCACATAGAGCAGGGAGTAGCAGCGTCTTGCTGCCAAAAACATTTGGAAGACCACCAATGAGTTCTCCTAAAAAGCCACTTGTGACAGAAGTAGGAAATTCATTAACTAATTCAAAAGCAGCAACACAGAAAGTAAACTACAAAATACAGCATTTAGACCATTGGACTAGATTTGTTTTGGAAGAGTTCCCACTAGCAACTCAGAAACAGACTAACAAAGAATAACTGCCAAATATTCTCTCTTGCATCACACAACCCTGACCGACCTTGGGCAAGGAACGATCCCCCTTTCTATCCTCAGTTTCCCACTCAGATCCGTCTCAAAGAATGCCACGCTTTAGAAGCTGAATCACCCTTACACACACTTCTCAAGTGGAGCTGTTGAGCACAAGCCTGATGCGCTTTCTTTTAGGAAGCAAGTGCTGCCTGCTGCCTATCTGGAGAGGGGAAAAAAAAAACCAAACCACACTCAGGGCAGCAGCAGGTTACAAGTTTTTTCATTCCAAGTTTCTGCAGCCAAGCAGACAGTCTCTATTCTGGAGACAGCAATCTTCATTTGGTCATTTTGGTTTCCTGGGGAAAACCACCTGGAAGCCACGCAGAATATCTCTACCCTCCTTCTGCCCTCGCCAAATCCTTGTCAAACTTGAATAGTCACAAGTCAGAGAAACATCGCTCTACATTTCAAATTCTCTCCATTTCTGCACCTGAAGATGACCACTTCTACCCTACTGTCCTTCCTTAAAAACAAAATTTATTTCCATTTTAAAATGTAAATGTGGAAAAAAGTCATTCTACACTAGTGTTGTCTCTGGACACACTCTTATCTTCAGGATGCTGTCCTTCTAATTCATGCTTTGGATCAAATACAACATTCTCTTCTCATTTTTGTGTGCTACCTGTTACACTAAGAACATTCATCAAGCTAAGGCTAGCACTCAGACATTCATCATATCACCTTGATTTTTCAGGGCTCCTGATGTCAAATTCAGCTTTTAATTCATTTTTTAACAAGAAAATAAAATGGAAATTTATTTCTGCCTCACCCTCGCTCCCTATCTTCAACTACCCTTTCCTAGAAGCAGCACAGCAGTGAGTTTTAAGTAGAAGACTTAAAACAAATTCCCCAGAATAGTGAAAGAGAATTTTCACACTCACTCGTCTTGACACAACCTCTTCTAGAGACAACGCAGTACACACGTCTCAAGTACGTACTCCTCTAGTGTGACTCGCCCCAAGAAAGGGCTCCTCACTGCGATGGTTCCATGCACAACACAACTACAATCTTTCAAATATCAAAGGGAACATAAATACAGTTTCCTAACAGAGACTCTGGGTAATCAAGTAATTCATACAGCAGTCATCAGACGGTGTGGGACGTAACGCAGATTCCGTTTGACAGCGGGGCTGGAGATCTCTGAAGGATCAAGGAGCAGTAAGTTTCTCCTCCTTAAAAGCTGATCTGGCTGATCATTTTCCAGACCCTGTTTCTGCATTAACGGAGCAGAACTACTCCTGTTCCAAGATGACCGAGTTTCCGAAAATGGCCCTCACGGGGCTAGTTAGTGGCCACCACTCAATCCTTCACAGACACACAAAAACCAAGGTGGTCACAAGGAGTTGCTTCTTGTTAATGGCCCCTCGCTAAGACGAGGCAGGAGTTCCCAATAAATTCTGGCTTTGAAATTTCTACTTGCAAATCTCTTCCAAACACGCCAGGAGACTGAGAAGAGGAAGAATACTGGAGCAGCTGAGCTGTCAGCTGACTGAGTTACAGAAAATGCCAGTACTCCAGCTTCAGCTACATTTACTTTCACCTTCTCTTGTCATCTCTCTGGTACTTTCCTTAACACATTGCCACCTTCTTCCCTTCACCAAGGACGACGACATCGTCAAGCCTCAGAGAAAGCCACTCTCCTCACTTGATCTACTACAACTGAAAAGATAACCTTTTGCCTTTCACGCCACATTGCATACTTCTCTCCCGCTTCTCCTCCCACTAAAGCTCAGTAAAGCTTTTAACTTGAAATAAAAATAATTTTTAAAAAAAAAGAGGGTGCATAAACTCAAATGTTGAAACTGGCTACATGGGGGCACTGGAGTCTGTCCATGCATATCCACGTGCAAGATCCAGACAGGGCAAGAACAGATGCTTTAAGGGAACAGCTCATTTTCTGCACAGCTGACTCAAAAGCCATCCTCCCTACTCACCCTACGCTCCCACCAGGCTTTTTACAAAGCACTGTGACATCTGAGCACATTCTTTCATATTATTTAAAACGTGAACTGCATCCTGAAATCCCTTCCCAGAGTCTGAGCCTCCTTACACTGGGCCAAGTGTCCAACCACCGCATTTAAAATAGGTACACGTAAAATACATACACTAGGAAGCGAAGTTGAGGAAAGCACAGGCAAAAAGACTCAATGTAACTGGATGAGAGAAATAAATTTGAAAAGCCTTTTCTCAAAAATAAAGACTCCTAAAACTACTGCAAAGATCTGGGAATACAGCTTTTAAAACCCATGGCCAGTGGAATAGCTCTGGAGCCAGGAGAGAACTAACGCTCATGACATCACCCTCTACCTGCATAAAACCAGACCATGAAGTAGGGGGAAATCTGCCATGCCACAAGGGTTTGTGACGGAGCCCTAGCCTGACACAGACAAGCCCTGCCCCTAAGCTACAGCCTCTTGCCAACATGGATTGTGAGGAACAGCTACAGGAAAAGATGCCCAGAAGTAAAAGAGGAGGAGAGGACCTCAAAAGTAGCTTGACACCAGACAGAATGGAAAGGAGACCTAGGCTCAGCATTGTGGGCTGATGGAGCGGGAGGACAGTTGGAAGAGGTTCAACTGGGAAAGGGTCTTCTTCCACACTGACGTTTTGGAACTTTCCTGGAACCCTGCAGACTGGCCGGCAAGTAGATAAAGCAGAGGAACAGAAGTTACCTGTCCGAGATGATAAAAATCCCCCCAGCAGCAATGACAAGGGACCCCAGGTGCGTGGGGTCCCGGTACACAGAGTCCCAGGGCAACACACAGGCTGCCAGACCACACAGTTTCACATTTCTTTTTCGATGTTCTAGACTCAGCTTTCCCTATGAGTTCCACAGCCATTATGCTTAAGAATGTGATCAGCCCCAAGAAATGGGTTAAAGAGCTGAGCTTGTAACATCTTTAAAGTCAAAGGCTAAAGTTGCAAGACTAAACTGTTTCTTAATCCCAATGATATCCTTAAATAACTTGCAAATTAAAAGCAACGATCCCATCACCACAAGGTCTAATGCAAAATAAATACATAAAAATTTAGTTCATACTATGAGAGGATAAAAAAAATGAATACCCAGAAGTAATTCAAGTCTTATTCTGATACATTTATGAATACTGAATTGTAAATGCCTCTAAAAAAAATCAAAACAAAACGTTATTTCAGAGGGACTATTTATTTACAGAGCGCTGCACTTCACAAGGCAGACGAAGAAAGAACTACACTCTCAGTGACCACCACTCTTCGAAACATACTGGAACCAGTTCAGATTTTCTCCTTAATTTTCTAGAAGTCAGAAAGCTGCCTAAATCTCACTGCAAGAAAGAGAGCTCAAGTACATCTGCTGTTATAATTGAAAATAGTCTGTTTCTAGGACTTTAAATTTTGGAAGGATGAGGGAGTGTGGAGCTCAATAATGCATTCCAGCACCAAACCTCAAGAGCTTTAGCTGCCAAATGAATAGATCCATTTTTAAAGAATATGTTTAAAACCGTTACTATCAAAGTAGCTTCTCCCATTAGTCAGCAGCCCTCCAGAAACAAGATTTCATAAATTAATTGTCTGTCATTGTTCAAAGCATATATTTACTAAATGGAAAAAGTTGAAGAGTTTTGGAGAGGATTTTTTTCCCAAGTATCCATTAACAAAACATTCAAACGACAAATCCCATGATTATTATTGATGGTAGTATTTAATCATAAGGAAGAACCTTATCAAAGCCAACCACAGAGTTGGAAAACACACAGGCAGGAATGAGTCCTGACAAAAGGATTTCTCCGATCATTCCTTGCAGGTCCCCGCCACCAGAAAGCTGCTGAGCTCCCAGGCACCAACGCCCCAGGACACCCCTGACCAGGAGAGAGTCAGTGCCGTGTAAACGTGTCAAAGTCCGGAGCCAGATTCCAGTTTCCTGGTCACAACCACCTCTGTGATCTCTGCTCAGTGGGAAAGGCAGCTCTAGAGCCTAATGAGATACCGAGGCCTCAGAAGAGAGATACCCTAGGAAAAGCTGGGTTCCCTGTTGGCCCTCTCTGCCCTTCTTTCCAGCTTGCCACTTCCCATCAGTTTTCCTTAGGTCATACACAGGAGTCTCCACAATAATGGTATCTAAAGGTTTCTCAACAGCCAAGCCAGCGTAAGAAACTCCCACCTCTGGTCCTGGCCGCTTGCTCCCCTCGGTGCTGCAGTCTGCCATCTCCTCACCTGCAACAGTACCACTGGTTGTACCTGGTTTAACACCACAGAAGCAGGGCTTACAGTGTAGTAAAGAAACATTTTTTTAAACACACTTCCATCTTTCACAATGTTAGCACGGCTTCCAGAGATACCTCCACAAAAAACAAGGTCTCAAACTAGTATTTCTTTTCCTTATAGGATGTTAAGTATTCACTCAAAAGGACTTCTAAAAATGGGACCAAACAATCTATTCCTTGAGTACTGAGCTCTCACTGCTGCCACTCTGAATTTTGGATACTCCAGGAATATAAATCAAGGCAAATAATACAAGAGTACGCTACGGTACATCTTAAAGGCTTAATTTTGTTCAAATTCAAGTCACCATTACCTTACCTTCTGCTTCAGCCAGGAAAAGACTAAACCCTGACAACCTTTGAGATCTAACCCAAGAACTCCGCAAGGTGTCCCTGACTCCTAAAATTAACAGAAAATAACATCAGGCAAAGACTTCCCACATCTTCTTAAAACAGCGATCTCCCCAAGGGATAGCTAACTTTCTTTACTAGAATAGAAATGGGGACCCAATCTTTCATATAAGAATTTTATATACAGTTTTTATATATGGATTTATACCGAGACACACGTATAGACAGACATCTTTCTTTCCCAAATCATTGCTCCAGAGCTTACTAGATCAAGACCATAAAAGCTACACCGGTTATCTGCTAGACAGCTATGTCTCCAAATATTTGTATAAGCGCTTTAGAAAAGGATCGAATCACATTTCATTTGGTGAGAGGTTTTAAAAACCACTCGATCACATTTCACTTAGGAGGAGGTTATAAAACCTGTATCTAGCACATCCAGAAAAGGGCAAAAAACAACAGCTACCATTTAACTGTAATGGTACTTCATTAATTAATGGTAATTAATTAATAACTATGAATCAGTTTTAAAGGCATAGGCTGGGGAAGATGGTAAAATATTTGTGGGCCTCAGCCATTCAAACAAACTGTACGAGGAAACACTGTATTTGCAGACATCTTCTCTAGCATCTGAAAAACTAAAGCCCACGGAAAAACAGCTCAGTACCAGAATGAGCCAAGAAGGATGACAACCTGCGCAAATACATGTTGCCACATTACTGCCCCAGAGCCTGATCCTTGTAAAATTAACCTTCAGACCAACGCCGGCGGTACGCGGAAGGAAGTTTCAGGCCTCCGAACTGCTTGTTTCTTCTGCACAAGTAACAAATCAATTCTGAGGTAAAGGTACCAACCAGATTACATCAAATAATTATTTTAAGAAGAAATACAATGTAATTAAATTTAGCTTGGCACTTTGTTCGTTTTCTTAAAATAGAAAAATTCTGCATTTTTAAAAACATTGCACTGTGAAAAGCCTGTCTAGATAGGATCTCTCTGTGTGAGCAGCTAAAAACCAGAACTGTAAAGGGTCACAGAGGGACCTCTTCTTACAAATAAGACATAAATTATTCCTACGGCCAAGACGTCCCTTTGGTAAACACAGATCATTTGTATAAACTAAAGCAGTGGCATTAACTCACTGAAAGATCAAAAAAAAAACCTCAAGAGGCACAGCAAGGTAATACAACAGGCCTGGTGTCAACGCGTCACTCCCATAATCCAAGCAACCGTTTCTTAACACGAATTTAAGTGACAGATTTCCAATAATATCATCTTAGTAAAGAGTTGTAAATACAACAACAGAAAGCTGAAAGTATTTACATGACTGGTTTTCTTTGTCTTTGTTTGTTTGTTTCATCCCATCCTATCTGAGAAAAGGCTTGACAGCTTCACTAGACTTGGGAAACCGGGTTTAAAAACAAAATCAAGGCAGACCAAAACATAATCAATTCACGAACACCATCTGGTAAACCAGCTACCGACTCACAGCACTTTCTCGAACTGCCTTCCAGGTAAGCAGTTACCCAGCACCTCTTTTTCCCCTTCCAGGCTCAGGAGCTCGGGACAAGCGGAGCGGGGCTGCTGCAAGCGCTCCCGCAGCTCCCGTCTCCCACAGCGCTCCACTTGGATCGCGACAGCAACACGACAACAGCGAATCCCTCCGAAACGGAGCACATCTGCTGGCGGAAAGCATCGGGGACCTTAGGAGCAACTTGTAAAAAACCAGCATAAAACCAGTTGCACTTAAAGTCGGTTTTCCTCGGCAAGGCAGCGCCGGCTTCAGCGGGAATCCCACTTTCTGTACTTTACATAAAGCTACAGCGGGAGCCGGAGGAAGGAAAGGCAGCAGCGGGTTTACATGGAGAAATCCTCCCTGAAACAAACACAAGTTACGAGAGCGCAGCCAGTGCCATCCACCTCGGCACAGGCGCGGGACCAACCCCGCGGCGGAGCGGGGCAGCCGGCGGGCAAC
>Ga0181612_113974_pt1 | contig 29794 bp, 16 predicted proteins | sample HoacroProtozoa21_FD_119630 | JGI IMG/M metagenome (GOLD analysis project Ga0181612, IMG submission 119630) | Hoatzin crop microbial communities from Cojedes, Venezuel. Combined Assembly of Gp0051906, Gp0051904, Gp0051908 | reverse complement strand
TTGGAAGGTGGAAGTCATATGGGAGTGTCAGCTGCATGGTGAAAAAATGGGAGAGACGCTCTCAAACCTTGAAAAGACCCTGAAGGACAATCTAAAGGAAGCCGAGAAGACCAAACATTTTCGCAGAGCGAGGAAAAGGGAGATTGCCGCTGAGCGCTTTGCCGCCCTTGTCAGGCAGCGTGAGAACACTTCGGACTTTTCAATTCCTACTTATGTTTCAAAGATGTCAAGGGAGGAGGAAGACTCCTGATAGCTGCACCCTCACACGAAGTGAGTGTCCATGAAAGTCAAAGGAACTTACTCGATACCTTTGGCCTTTAGAACTTTCTTGGCACCTTCTGAACCGTTGGCCGCAGCCCTCCTGTAGAACTCGATAGCCCTATCGATACTCTTTTCGACACCAGTGCCATTCTCATACATCTGCCCTAGGTCAAGGAGCGCTTCGGCATTGCCCTTGTCTGCAAGGTTGCGTAGAATCGACAGCGCTTTTGGGTGGTCAATCCTGAAACCGTCTCCGCTGTTACAGGCTCTTGCCATTGCCAGCATAGCCCTTTCGTATCCTTGGTCGCAGGATTGGATTAGATAGGAATTTGCCTTTTCCATATCCTTCGGAACAGACATTCCTTTCCTATATATAGTATATAGAAGGTATAGTGCTGCAGGATCATTATTCTTTGATGCTTCAAGGGCGAGGGCCAGTGCCTTCTCCTCATCCTTTGGAACACCTATACCTTCGAGATAAAGTTCAGCAAGTGCGCTCTTGGCTTTGTCAAAGTTGCATGTGCTAAGGCTATCCAGTATTGGAATGGCCGCATCCATCTTGTTGCTGTCCAGAAGTGCGACGGCTTTATCATATAGATCTGAATATTCCATAGCGATAGTGGCGGAATCTCTTTGCTGAGCTATCTTAGCGTTTCCTTCAACGGTTCCAGATGAGTTGTCTTGCTGAGCTTTTCCCGCCTTTGCGCTCTTGGTGGATGCACCTGAAGAGCAAGATAATATACCTACAAATATTATGGATGAGATTAAAATGAGTATTATTTTAGACGTTTTCTCCATATTTAATTTCCGTATGAGGCATCCCTTATTGAATCAAAGTTACTATGTTTGCCATCGAAAAACAAAACTAGGTACTAATTTTTATGGAAAGTGTGCAGATGTGAACTATTTGCACTTTTTCCTAGTTTCGCGAGCGCATACCCTTTTCCCTATCATCAGGATTTTGTAAATTTGTATTCAGCAATAAGGCTGTTTTTTAGCGCATAGAACTTTTTGAATATGCCTGAAATTAAGATCCCAAAATACTTGAAAGAGGTCGTCCCTTTCGTCGAAAAAGCATATCCTCAGAAGGCTGATGCCATAATGGATAGTGCGTTATCCCGTTACAGGGAGCTCGTCCTTGAAAATATCGATGAGCCCAAGGCATACCACATGCATACGAGGGAAAGAATCTATCCTTCAATCGCCATGTTTGACAGTCTGCTGAAATCAGGCGTATCTCGAAAGGATGCGGAGGAGTTCGTGTGCTACTATTATGCATGGCGGTCTCAGAAGATGGCGAAATTGGTGAAGAGAATTTCCAAGTTTCCTGGACTTTATAAAAAAATGCCATCTATCTTCACTTCTATGACAAAGAAGATGTTTGGAGAGGATTCTGGTTTCGTTGCGAAGTATTACGATGTGCCAAAGAGTGAGATGCGAATAGATATGCTGTCATGCCCGTACAATAATATATGTATAAGGTACGGCTGCCCCGAAATCGTAAAAGGCTTTTGCAACTCAGACGATATTTGCTATGCGGACATGCACCCCAAGCTATTGTGGCAGCGCACGAAAACTCTCGGCAGGGGAGGAGATTGCTGCGATTTCAAAATTTCAATTAAAAAATAATGAATATGTTTCTTATTCTTTGATGGGTGTATGGAATTTGTGATTCGATGACATTTTGTATCTTTAAAAGATATTAGAGATAGTTTCAAATATCTCTCTACTCATTCTAAGATAGTTGTGATTTGATTACATTATGTATCTTTGAAGGTATTAGAGATAGCAGAAGGATTGCAGGAATTGAGCGACATAATGTTGTGATTTGATTACATTATGTATCTTTGAAGGTATTAGAGATAGCGCATTGAGGTACGACTATAACCAGGACGACGTTGTGATTTGATTACATTATGTATCTTTGAAGGTATTAGAGATAGCCCACCTCATTCTGGAAAGCTGATCCTGTACGTTGTGATTTGATTACATTATGTATCTTTGAAGGTATTAGAGATAGCGATATCAAGTGAGAAATCATCCCCCGACAGTTGTGATTTGATTACATTATGTATCTTTGAAGGTATTAGAGATAGCTTACTCTCACATTGGGCAACATTCCGCCTGGTTGTGATTTGATTACATTATGTATCTTTGAAGGTATTAGAGATAGCGCGTCCGATAGGTTTACTTCTGCCTTCACGTTGTGATTTGATTACATTATGTATCTTTGAAGGTATTAGAGATAGCATCATTGCGAGCAACACAAGGATGCTCTCGTTGTGATTTGATTACATTATGTATCTTTGAAGGTATTAGAGATAGCGATATTCGGTGGAGTGTTCGAGAGTACCCTGTTGTGATTTGATTACATTATGTATCTTTGAAGGTATTAGAGATAGCCTTTTTCGGATTCTCGGTGTAGGCTTTCCCGTTGTGATTTGATTACATTATGTATCTTTGAAGGTATTAGAGATAGCTCACCTTGCGGTCTTCCCAGTTGGGCTTGTTGTTGTGATTTGATTACATTATGTATCTTTGAAGGTATTAGAGATAGCTTGTTGAAGTTCACCATCATGGAAGCAGTGTTGTGATTTGATTACATTATGTATCTTTGAAGGTATTAGAGATAGCCCCTGCACCGAGGAACACCGCCCCCTCGCAGTTGTGATTTGATTACATTATGTATCTTTGAAGGTATTAGAGATAGCAGGCACTCTACCATGTCGCAAGGCTCGCAGGTTGTGATTTGATTACATTATGTATCTTTGAAGGTATTAGAGATAGCCTTGTATGTTAGGTTGTAGAGGAACTCTCCGTTGTGATTTGATTACATTATGTATCTTTGAAGGTATTAGAGATAGCACGGAGGGATTGTCCACTTCACCCAGAAGGTTGTGATTTGATTACATTATGTATCTTTGAAGGTATTAGAGATAGCGATGTGGACGTATTGTCGTAGTACGCCTCGTTGTGATTTGATTACATTATGTATCTTTGAAGGTATTAGAGATAGCCTGGAGGCAAGGCTCAATGCGGCAAACCCAGTTGTGATTTGATTACATTATGTATCTTTGAAGGTATTAGAGATAGCAAGAAATCCGGACAAATTGCGGATACAGTGTTGTGATTTGATTACATTATGTATCTTTGAAGGTATTAGAGATAGCGCGTTGTTGCCTATCGTGGTCAGCGCGGCAGTTGTGATTTGATTACATTATGTATCTTTGAAGGTATTAGAGATAGCATTTGCCCTTCCTCCGGTGGCTCTCGTCAGTTGTGATTTGATTACATTATGTATCTTTGAAGGTATTAGAGATAGCGCTTTCAGCCTTTGCTAACGCATTGACTAGTTGTGATTTGATTACATTATGTATCTTTGAAGGTATTAGAGATAGCGAGGTTGGACGACAGGTTGCTCATGTATGTGTTGTGATTTGATTACATTATGTATCTTTGAAGGTATTAGAGATAGCTCCCGGCATTGGCAACGATTAGCGGCTCCCGTTGTGATTTGATTACATTATGTATCTTTGAAGGTATTAGAGATAGCCCCAACGTGAGGGTGTACGCCGACTGCGCGGTTGTGATTTGATTACATTATGTATCTTTGAAGGTATTAGAGATAGCGCCGCGTTCTCGTAGATCGTGGCCCTTACCGTTGTGATTTGATTACATTATGTATCTTTGAAGGTATTAGAGATAGCTCACAATACTTCGAATTAAGATTAGTCTGAGTTGTGATTTGATTACATTATGTATCTTTGAAGGTATTAGAGATAGCGTGCACTCGTTCCTCTGTCTTCGCAAGAGCGTTGTGATTTGATTACATTATGTATCTTTGAAGGTATTAGAGATAGCCATCAGAGGCTCTCAACAACATGCAGAAGGTTGTGATTTGATTACATTATGTATCTTTGAAGGTATTAGAGATAGCTCACTGCGCCACTGTTGGGAGTGTAGCTGGTTGTGATTTGATTACATTATGTATCTTTGAAGGTATTAGAGATAGCCAGGGAAGGACGCAATGGAGAACCTGAGGAGTTGTGATTTGATTACATTATGTATCTTTGAAGGTATTAGAGATAGCAGTCTTCATCTTCGCCCTCGCATAGGGGTCGTTGTGATTTGATTACATTATGTATCTTTGAAGGTATTAGAGATAGCTCACCATCAAGAACGAACAAGCCGGAGCCTGTTGTGATTTGATTACATTATGTATCTTTGAAGGTATTAGAGATAGCCTGGAACGCATACTGATCGCTCACGGTGGTGTTGTGATTTGATTACATTATGTATCTTTGAAGGTATTAGAGATAGCAATTTACGCTTTTTTACCGAATAAACCAAGTTGTGATTTGATTACATTATGTATCTTTGAAGGTATTAGAGATAGCCCCAGCCGCCGAAATGTAACTATCCGAATAGTTGTGATTTGATTACATTATGTATCTTTGAAGGTATTAGAGATAGCACAATCGTTCTAAGTCGCTTGTTAATAGAAGATTGTGAGAATTTCTCTACAAGAAAAAATCCAAGGTTGATCCTTGGATTTTTTGTTTATTACGACTGATTTTTTCAGAACAACTCGAGTTGTTGTACGATTTCTGGGCGCTTCGTTTTTTTCTGACCATTGAATAGCTCCATATCACCAAGTTGCTTATCGGTAATGGTTAGAATCCCAATTTTTCCATATTCCGGAAGATTCTGTTTTACCCGCTGTACATGAACACTGGCATTTTGATGTGACGGGCAGTGCCTTAAGTAAATTGAAAATTGAAACATTGTAAATCCGTCTTCTAAGAGCATTTTCCTAAATCCTGTAGCAACCTTTCGGTCTTTCTTAGTCTCGGTCGGCAGGTCGAATAGTACGAGTACCCACATGATTCGATATTCGCTAATTCTTTGAGCTCTTTTTGACATTGTGCCTATACTTGCATCGTTGGGTATATGATATCTGATGTGTTATCTTTAAAGCATCTATACAGAGATGCAGTAGTTGTAGATGCGGCAATCATCAATGGACTTCTATCGCCATTGATTACAACATCGAGTGTCGGAATTTTCAGGAGCATCGCCTTGATATCTTTTGAAAGAGAGATTGTATAACTGTCTAGCTCATTGCAGATATCGACAACATACCTGTCAACAAAAGGCCTATAAGGCTCCATGATATCATCGGCAAGGCAATATGCATTATACTTGTTGTGATGATGAATTCCTAGTGTTGGAAGCATTCCGCTTGACACCAATGCCCTTGCAATTATTGAGCGTAAAATGGCATAGCCGTAGTTTAGCAAGTTGTTCGGGCAATCGTCAAACCTTCCCCTTGTGAAATTTTCAACATCAGGGAATAGCGTTTTCCAGTAATACACAGCAGCCCTGGCCTCCATATTTTCAGTATCACCACTTCTCACTTCATTCGCCCATTTTCTCATATTCGGATGATCCCTTCCTGTGGCATGTTCAAGGACTGATGCTTGATTGGAAATTTTGGCTGAGATGGTTTTTTGCCATAGTCTCTTCTTTAAAGGCAATGATGCTGATATTTGATGCGAAAAGCGCTCGTTTTGGACATGATTCCCGCAGAGAGGCAACAGTAGTCCATTGGGCATGGATTTCTCATCGCAAACTATGACTGAGGAATTGTTTTCAAGCAAAGCATTTAGTGCGTTGGATGTTATCGTTATCTGTCGATTATCCAAGACGACTACCCCTATATCTTCAATAGGTATGGTCTTGGATAGGGTGCGAATGTCATCAGGCGGCAAATCACCGTCATCCACATATTTAATATTAAGTTGTTTTTGCTTTACTGAAAGATAATACGGGTTGCCGAAATAAAGGGTCCTTTTAATCATATTCTCCTATGTGTACTATTTCTCCGAGATGATTGATACGAACTTTTATGGCTCCTTTCAGTGCATTAGTGTTTTTAAGCCTTTTCCAGGTAATATTCTGCAATTCTTTTGGATTTTCTGTGGAAGTCTCTAGGTGGTGCCTGAAATTATAGTCGTTACTGCTGAATTTCTGCACTCTGAAAAGATTCTTGCTGATGTCCGGGTAATTAGCTTTATCCATAAGGTCTATCTTGGACGGATCGAATCCTGTCGAGCTATTGGGGAATACAAATACTTCACCTTTCTTTAGCGTGAATACAAATTTCCATCCATCATCTTTGCGGTATGTCCTGTCTACGGCCGGCATCCCATTGGAAACCCGTTGAAGTGCTTCAAAGAATGATACAACCTTTTCCTCGTAATCTCCATTTGCAGTTTCATAGATTGCGACATGGTGATTATTCCTAAGATTGACGAAGTCGGTTGGAATTTCCTTCCCGTCACTTGTAAGAATGGCCCTGCCATTATTATCTCTCTTAACCCTAATTGCATCAAGATCAAAGTTCTCACCTATTGTGACGCTTTTTATCTGTATGCTTTTATCTTTGTTCAGCCAGATCGGATTTTCATCCAGATTGCTGAAGGCTTTTCTGGCATCACCGTATTCTTTAACCCTTTCAAGGAGGATATTCCTCACTTTTGCATCGACAACTTTCTCTATGTTGAGGTCGGGAGATATAGGTTTCCTGACGGTGAACAGGGTCTTGAACCTGATGCCTTCAACCTTTGCATCTACCGACTGCGTATGGGAGCTGTCAAGGTATATTGGATTCTTCTGCAGGGAATTTTTACCTGTGAACGCTTTCTTTGGATCACCTCCGAATTCGGACAGCCTTGCTATGAGAGCATCTTGCACCTTTTTGCTAGTTACCCGTGCAATTTCTTCTTCAGTCAGTTTAGCTCCAACAGCTATCATATATTTCTCGGGGACCTTGATCTGTCCATATACGGTCTCCTTGTGAAGCTGTCCTCTTGGGGTAAGCTCGGTACGTTTGTTTACGCCTCCGTTCTTTTTTGTCTTGTTGACATTTCTGGTGACAATCTTGTTGCTGGCTTTGTTGGATACCAGAATTGACTCCAGTTCCTTTTTGAAGGCAGCCCTAAGCTCGTTAAGGGGCATCGGAGGAATAAAGATTCGTGAAGTGCCTCTCTTTATGGTCTCATTCTGTTCAATTCCGTAAATGGATGATGATTTGTCGCTACGTGCATTCAGGTTGTTCAGATATTGGATATGCTGTTTTTTTGTAAAGGCTATGGTAAGGGCATCCATCGCATGATGGCGATGGTCGTCTCTTTTTGACCACAAGTCTATCTTTTTCACCATCTTGCCATTCCTTTCCTCGTAGTGTGTCATTCCGACTGCATCGTACTTAGGAAGATTCAATTCCTTCATGACGTCTACAAGCTGCCAGTCTTCTCTCAACCTTGCTGTGATTGCTCCATTGGTGGGTAGTATTTCCCTTACGTAGGACTCGAGGATTTCACATGCTTTTCGCGCTATGTATTGCGTCATGGAAAGGTCGCGGTTCAGGAAGTCCTCAGGGATTTTATCCTGTGACATTAGCAATTTATTCCGCTTGCCTTGCGAAATGACCTTTCTTGCGTATAGGTCCTCGACTCTTTTTATGTACTCGTGGAGCTCTTCTTCGCCCTTTGATGCAACGTAGTCATATGCTGTCATCTTTCCTTTCTGCAGATTGACTTCCTTGAACTCGAGAGTCTTGTTTGAGAAAGAATCGTCGAAAAGAGACGCTTGCGGAATAATGTGCTCTATGTCAATCTCATTGGAGAAAAGGATCTCGCGACTGATGTATTTGTTTGAATACAGTGTCTTGGCCTTGTAAGAGTTATCCTTGAGCTCTTGATAGAGTTTGTATCGTACGATGTCAGTCTTTCGAACGTTCTTTATTCCGAATTCTTTCTGAAGTATGTCGACGATAGAACGATTCTCCTTGTCTGTCTCAAGAATCCTGTTATATGTGCTCTCCCTTTGCTGGCGGTTCTGCTTGAGCTCTCTAGCCATTTCAATGTGAATCTCGTCCGGTCTTCCATACTCTTCACCTACGGCGTTAACCACATTGATCATCTGGTTCAGGATTTTTTCTACGACGGGATTCCTTAAGGAATTTCTAGGCAGAACATCCAGCTTGTCCACGAGCTCTGCATTGTCAATCTGCTCCCTTGTCCTGGAACCTCTTGAGTGGTTGTAGCCTGCATAGGCACATGCAACGTCGTATTTGTTACCGTCCTTCATGTATGGGAGGATCCTTCTCATCGCCATGTGGCTCAGAGATGCGTAATCATCTTTGAATGCCACTTTTGAAAGCATTCCTGACAGTTCTTCAGGCAGGCCTGTAATTGCAGATATCTTTTGGATAAGACTTTCGTCTCCTGTTCGTGAGTTGTCGCCTTCATATGAATATAGGAGATGCCAGAGTTTGAATAACGGCTGAGCTTCATACTCTTTCTTCTCTAGGGACGCATCGAAATCTAGAATCCCTTTTCTGAGCCCTCGCTTGCAAAGGAACTTTTCTATCACATAGATTACCTCTTCGGTTGGACGTTTGTCTATGTCGAATTCCGGAATGAGCCCCTCGACCCTATTGACAATGTCTACAAGAGCCTTGGCAATCTGGTAGAAAGTGTGATTCCCTTCAAGATTCTTGTAGTTTATCTCAAATCCTTTTGCTTTTCCAAAGAGAATAGCCAATGCTTCGGATGCACTGATGCGGTCGCGTGTCTGCAGCTCTTTTGCAAGTTTCCTCTTTTCTTCTATCTCCAAAGAGCGTATTTCCCCAGTATTGCGGTCAGTTATTGAAATGTTGTTAAGAATCTGCCAGATCTTGAACTCCTGGAAAACCAAGGAGGACTTGGGTGCTACCTTGGGCCCCACGACTTTCTTGACTTTCACTCCGTTCTTGTTGATTTCAATTGTCTTCTGCTCCAATTCGCAGATGCTGACGAGTCCTTTTTGAGACTTGAGGGGCCTTTGGTAGAAAATGATCCTGTCTCTTATCTCATCCCTCAACTCTGGTGTGAGTTCCTTGTGAGATTTTGACTGGCAATCCCATATCCTGTTGAATTCATCAATGTAGTCCTGGCGGTAGAAAACCTTCTTCCTTACGCTAAAATTGGAATCGCTCTTTATCCCATCGTACAGATACTGCCCGATGGTCTTGCCGCTGAAGAGAAGTTCTTTGCTCCGGTCGCTGATCTCGCCAAGGTAGCCACTGGATGCTCTAATTGCGGCAGAAAGATCGCATATGACGTATGCAAGCACTTCTTTTTCCAGTTCTTTCTCCAGGGCGTCTTTCCTCCATGTGTAAGCCTGGAGTTTTCGAGTCTTTCCTTTGTTGTCGGCTGTGGAGATCTTGTATTTTGCGTAGAATATCTTTGATACGTCCTGCCTTCCTCGTCCGGAAATCTGCCTTTTGAATTCTTCTGTCAGGATATCATTGTGGAATTGCCTCTGGAAGTCCCATATAAGGTCCAGCTCTTTTTGAAGGTCGGAACGGTAGAATTCTGGAATATAGTTCTGTCCTTCTTTGATGCATTTCAGTCCGTATTGTCCGGGTGTCATGGATGTCTCACTGAGAATCTTTGCAACTTGCATCCCGTCGACCAGGTGCCCTTCTTCTCCGCTGTCAGTCTTGCGGTTGCTCTTGTATCCTCTTTTTTTGTTAATCATCAGCAGCACCCTTGCCAATTCCTGCAGAGAGATGGGTTCGCTCGCGGCTTTGGATCTTAGCATGTAAGTCTCAAAAGTCGTTCTGTTCCCGTTCTCGGAAAGCAGAGCATCGCTCTCAATCCATTTGTTTGCTACAAATAGCCCTATTAATTTGGAGCGTCTTTGCTGGAACCGGTCAAGATTCCTCCTGGCTGAACGCTTTGCCGTTCTTCCGGCGTTGGTCTGAATCTCTTTTCCTTTTTCAAAGTTGTCTTTTTCGGTGCTGTCCAGAGGAACGATTCTGACTCCTGCTCTGATGATGGATGATTTTTCTTCTTTGTTTTCTGCCTGGTTGACGAGAGCCCATCCAATGCTAGTAGTCCCAAGGTCAAGTCCTAGAATTTTTTTCATTTTTCTATTGCGTGTGTAGTTTAGATTTCATATCTTTGCATTCACAAAACGTAATCAAATCACAATAAGGATTATTCCGTTGTGAAAACATCAAGAGCGGGTTGAAAGACTCGCTTCTTTTTTTGACTGCTTCAAAGTTATATAATTGGTGTGACTAATCAAAGATAAATTCCGTTAAATCTTTCTTAAATATTTTTAAATTCCTGTTTATCAATTAGAAAGATGTAGGGCGTGATTATTTTTTTGCATCGCCTTTGCCTTTTTAGTAAATTTGGTCCCTTTTTCACGGAGAGAGATGATACAGGATATACTAAAGGGGCTGGACCCCGTGCAGAGAAAGGCCGTCGAGCAGATGAACGGTCCCGTCCTTATTGTTGCTGGCGCCGGTTCCGGAAAGACCAGGGTACTTACCAGCCGAATCGCCTACATGCTGGAGATGGGTGTCGACCCCTCACGCATACTCGCCCTCACTTTCACAAAGAAGGCGGCAGGGGAGATGAAGGACAGGATTTCGCAGATGGTGGGTCAGCGCAAGGCATGGCGCCTTGCCATGGGCACATTCCATTCCGTGTTCATAAGGTTCCTGAGAGAATACGCCTCGGTCCTTGGATATCCTTCCACGTTCACCATCTACGACACGTCGGATTCCGAGACGCTCCTTAAAAGGATCATAAAGGAGAAGGGACTTGACGAAAAGACCTACAAGGTCCGCGAGGTAAGGAACCGCATTTCCGCGGCGAAGAACAACCTCGTCACCCCGAAAGCGTACAGGAACAATCCTGCCGCCCTTGAAAAGGACCGCCATTCCGACAAGCCCAAGATAGTGGACATCTATGAAGCCTACCAGAACGCCATGAAGGCATCGGGGGTGATGGATTTCGATGACATACTCCTTAACATGAACATCCTCCTGGTGCTTAGCAAGGATGCCTGCCGGAGCATTTCCGAGCGGTTCGACTACATACTTGTGGACGAGTACCAGGATACCAACATGGCCCAGTACATCATTCTGAAGACTCTCTCGAAGACTAAGAAGAACATCTGCGTGGTGGGGGACGACTCCCAGTCCATATACGGGTTCAGGGGTGCCAGGATCGAGAACATCCTAAACTTCAGGAGGGACTTCCCTTCGGCCGTGGTATTCCGCCTTGAGAGGAACTATCGCTCCACAAGAAACATAGTATCAGCGGCAAACTCCGTAATAGAGAAGAACCAGGGCAGGATAGAGAAGAAGTGCTTTTCGGAAGGGGAGGATGGTGCCAAGATCCACATCATCCACTCTGCCGATCCGGAATCCGAGGCCAGGGACGTGGTATCTTCGATATCTTCCAGGTTAATGCTTGACAAGGCCGCGTACAGCGACTTTGCCATACTGTATCGCACCAATGCCCAGTCAAAGAGCCTCGAGGAGGCCCTTCGGCGCCGTAACATCCCGTACAGGATATACTCAGGAAACTCTTTCTTTGAAAGGGCCGAGGTCAAGGATATGATTTCCTACATGAAGCTTACGGTGAACCACTCCGACGACGAGTCGTTCAGAAGGGTGGTGAACAAGCCAGCCCGCGCAATCGGAGACACCTCCGTCCAGAGGCTTTCAGCTGTGGCGAAGAAAAACGGAAAGACGCTTTTCGAGGCGGCCTACCTCGACGACTCCATCCTCATGGAAGGCGGACTGAGAGGTGCGGCCATAGGCCATATCCGGTCTTTCTGCGAAATCATCTCGAAGGCTACCGCCGCTTCCCAAAGTGAAGACGCTTACGCTGTAGCTGCGCTTCTCGCAGACTCGTCCGGCCTATACGTGTCCTACAGGAGCGACACGAGCGTGGAGTCCCAGAGCAGGGCGGCAAACATAGAGGAGCTGGTCAACTCGGCTAAGATATTCGTGGATGACGCCAGGGGCGAGTACATCGAGAACTACATGGCCGACCATGACGAGATAGAGGACATAGACGATGTCGACATGTCGTCCTTCAAGGCTCCAGGACTATCGGACTTCCTTGAGAACATAGCGCTCCTGACGGCCGTGGATTCGACATCCAAGGAAGAGGACGCATCCAACAAGGTGGCGATGATGACGGTCCACACGGCAAAGGGGCTCGAGTTCCCGTTCGTATACATTACCGGAATGGAGGAGGAACTTTTCCCTACGTTCGGAGTGAACGACTCTCCCTCCGACCTCGAGGAGGAGCGAAGGCTCTTCTATGTGGCCCTTACCAGGGCGGAGAAGGCTGCGGTCCTTTCGTTTGCGGACAGGAGAATGAGGATGGGCGAGTACAAGGACCATGCGCCAAGCCGTTTCATCCGCGAAATCGATCCAAAGTACATAGACAATCCCCTGAGTAAGGAGGATTTCGAAATCGACGACGAGGAAGGATTAGACGACCCTTATGGATGGGGCTACAGGGGCAGGGGATATGGAAGCTCCGGATACGGAAGAGGGGAGGCCCGGTACGGAAAGGCCGTAAGTGACAGGTATTCCGCAAAGGGGGCGTACCCTCAGAAATCTTCTTTCTCAAGACCGTCTTCCCAGAGTGCTTCCAAGCCGGCGGCGGGTGCATCTTCGAATACATCCATACCAAAGGGAGCGAAACCGCTGTCCCAGCTAAGGCCATCCTCTCCGGGAAAGCCTTCGCAGCCAAGGCACACCGACGATTCCGACTTCACGCGTCTTTCTCCCTCACAGGTAGCACCCGGCACGAAGGTGGAGCACAACCGGTTTGGTTACGGCACTATCGAGTCGGTATCCAAGGTGAAGGACTCAACGAGAGTCAAGATTCTTTTTGATAACGGTGAGTTAAAGGAGATCATTCTCGAATATGCGAAGATGAGGCTTGCATAGGAAGCGAGCAGCCTTGCCTTATCTCTTCGAAAAAATGGCTAAATTTGTGTCTGCACCCCGGACACACTGCGCCACATAATTCTATATTATACTATAACTATATGAGAACCAGAGCAATAGCCCTGATATCTTCACTTTTCATTGCTGCGGGAATATCCCTTTCCGCTCAAAGCGGAGCCAACCACGTAACAGGACAGGATGAGGCAGGCTACGAGTCACTCTCCAGCAAGGTGCTGAAACTGGAGAAGAAGAGCGATGCCTTCAACTTCTACCTTAATTTCGCGGCGGCCGCAGGACTTTCGGACAGTGAAGGGAAGTGGCAGGGCTCGATGTACTCCAAACACCTGAGGATGGAGATTCTCGGAGACCTCACGCCAAGGATCTACTACCGGTTCCGTCATCATCTGGACATGGCCGCTTTGAAGGCCAGCCTGGATAATTTCGCCCTGGCCACCGACATGATGTACGTAGGGTACAGGGCTTCTGGGAAGCTGGATGCCATAGTTGGCAAGATGCCGACGGCAGTCGGGGGATTCGAGTTTGACGAGATGCCCGTCTACATATACAGGTTTTCGGATTTCACAGGCAGACAGGATTGCTTCCAGGTCGCTGCGCAACTTTCCTACAGACCGGTTCCAGACCACGAGTTCACCTTCCAGATAGCCAGTACTGCGAACAGGAGATTCGCCGACCAGTGGGGCAGCCCCTCCTATGTCGCGACTACAAGTCTTGATGACAGGGCTGAGCTTCAGAAGGCTGCCTTCCCGTTCATGTACTCTGCCGCCTGGAGCGGAAACCTTTTTGGCGGCATGCTCCAGACCAGATGGTCGCTCTCGTACCAGAACCATCTGAAGGATAACGGGGGATATATTCTTGCTCTTGGGCAGAAGTTAAACCTTGACAGGCTGTCATGGTATGTTGACCTCTATGGAGAGTGGGACGGGGCGGACCGCCTCGGAATGATCTCTACAGATTTCTTCTCTTCAGGGGAAAAGGTCTACGCAGGCGAGACCTCCAACGTCTCGCTTGTGACAAAACTGAACTACCGATTCGCCCCGAAGTGGAACCTCATGGCAAAAGTGTCCTTCGAGAAGGCCGGGCTGAGAAAGATAGAAGAGCTTAGGGGATACAGGACATCATCCGTCTATGTCTCGGCAATCGAGTACTATCCTGACAGGACGCAGGACCTGAGGTTCTTTCTGGCATACCTGGGACGTCACTGCTCGTACAATGAGGCTTCCGGAATTCCCAATGTCACGACAAACACCATGGAGCTGGGGCTTATCTACAGGATAAAGGCCTATTAGCAAGTATAAGAAAAAGCGAAGGCGCCAAGACCCTTAAGATGGGGAAGGCGCCTTTAGCGTATCTATATCTATCTATGCCAGATAACCAGCTACTGTGCAGCTGCGCTGGTCCTGAGGCTGTCCGGGGTGTTTATGAAGAAGGTGTCCGCACTTGTGCTCACAGCGCTTTCGCTCCCGGCGGCATACCCTGCAGGGGCCGATGTCCTGACGCTGGAGGCAGTGATATCGGCGAGGTTCACTCCCAGGGACTTTGTCCTTATGACGGCCTTGAGCGTACCGCTGTCACCCGAAGGGCTGAATGTCAGCGAGACGGTGTATCTTATCCTGAAGTTCATCCCCATCACCTTTCTCTTGTCCTTGAACGTCTTTGTGGATGAGATTGTCCCGTCCGGAGCCACGCTTGCCGGAAATGCCGCAAGGAACGCCCTCGTGCCCTGGTCGTAAAGGTACAGGGTGGCCTTCCCGGCCGATCCGCCCTCCTTTATGAGAAGGTGGTAGTTGGTGGCCTTGAGCTTGGCCACCTCTCCTTCGAGAAGGCATTTGCCTGCGGAAAGCGACGTGGCCTTCCACCACTGCGAAGAAATGCCCTGGGCATATGCCCTTGCCGGGAAAGAAAGGACGGCAAGCATTGTCAATGCCGCAATGGAAAACCTTAGGAATCTTTTCATAGTCTTTTCCAATTTGCAAAACCCATATGCAAGCAATAATTGTACCTTGTACGGCTTTTCGAAGATTTGCCGCATTTGCAAAAAGAAAAAGCCCGGCCTCCGTTTTCGGCGGCCGGACTGTCACGGGTTGGGAGGATTCTTCCTAGTATCCGAAGATCTCCTGAAGTGATACGACCTTCACGGGGCCTATCTTTTCAAGGAAGTCCATGTCAAGGTCTCCGACCTCGCCAAGGATGCAGTAGGTGTAGGTCCTGCCCTTTATCCATTTCTCGTGGAATGCCTTGAGGTCGTCCATTGTCATTGCGGGGAGTTTCTCGAAGATCATCTTGTCGGGGCTCTCCTTTATTCCGAGGCGCTCGTAGGCGAGGTAGGTGTTGAAGATGTCCTGCCCTACGACCCTGCTGGTGCGGATGCGGGAATCAAGTGCGGACTTCGCGATGTCGAAGTTCGCCTGCGTCTCGGGCATGTTCTCGATGATTTCCTGGAACGCCTCCACGCTCTTTGAGAGCTTGTCGTTCTGGGAGCCTATCATCGCGCTGAAGGTGTAGTCGTCATCCTTGTGCGAAGGGGTGGAGAAGTTGCTGCCTGCGCTGTAGGCCAGTCCGCGAGCCTCCCTCATTTCCTGGAACACTATGCTGTTCATGCTTCCTCCGAAGTACTCGTTGAAAAGAGCGGCCTGGGGAGCGATGGCGGGATCGTATTTTTCACCCCTGTTGGAGTACTGGCGGTAGTTGAACTGCCTTGAAGGGTAGTTTGCGACAAGCACGCTGACCTCGGGGGTGGTGAGCCTTACGGGGTAGGAGGGGGTGAGCTTCTCAAGGTTGCTTCCTACCTTGTGGGTCTGCTCGAGGACGGATGTGAACCCTTCCTTGCTCTGGGGACCGTAGTAGAGAACCTTGTGCCACTTGGAGTAGATGTCCCTTATCTTCGAGAGGAGCTCTTCGCTCGTCACCCCTGCAACCTGCTCGTTGGTAAGGGTAGTCTTTCTGATATACTCGGGACCGTACATCATGTACCTCTGAAGCGCGCTTGCGCAGGCCCTCTGGTTGAGCTTGTTCTCTGCGCGGGTCTTCAGCATGTCGCTCTTTATGTTCTCGAGGATGCCCTCGTCGGGAGTGGCGTTGCGGATGAGGTCCTCCATTATCTCAAGAGCCTTGGGAAGGTTCTCGCTAAGTCCGCTTACTGAGACGGCAGTCTGGTTGGCGCCGGTCCGTATGTTTACAGAGCATGCCAGGTTGTAAAGCTCCCTTGCAATCTGCTCCGCGCTTCTGGTGGGTGTTCCGAGGTAGTCGATGTAGCTGGTTGCCATGTCGATCACCGGGTCGCTGTCGGTTCCGGTTTCGAAGAGGTAAGTCACCGATGCTATGTCGTTGTTCTCGTTTTTCTTGTAAAGGACGTCAAGCCCCTGGGCCTGGAAGACGGACATGTCGCGGCTGAAATCAACAAATACGGGCTCGATAGGGGGCACCTTGCTGTCCTGGATCTCGCGGAGGAAGGCGCTCTGCTTGTCGCGGTTGGTCTCGATCGCGGTGATCTTCGGGGCCTCGATCTTCTTTATTGAAGGATCGTTTCCGGTGTGCTTGTATACGATGGCGTAGCTGTCAGGGCCAAGGTACTTGTTGGCGAATGCGACGATGTCATCCTTGGTCACCTTGGACATGTTGTCGATCTTTTCGACCTCGTCCTTCCACTGGGTGCCGTTTACAAACGAGTTGACAAAAGCCATGGCCCTTGAACCGTTCCTCTCAAGGGAGCGCATCTGGCCGAGCTTGAAGTTGTTTATGGCTCCGGAGAGGAGGGCCTCGTCGAAGTCGCCCTTCCTTAGCTTGTCAACCTCTTCGAGCAGGATGTCCCTTACTTCCTGGAGGCTCTGTCCCTGCTTTGGCATTCCGAAGAGGGTGAGCATTCCGTAGTCGGCCCTTCCGTAGTTGAACGCCTCGGCTCCGTTGAGCCTCTGCTTCTGTATTACGTCAAGGTCGATAAGGCCGGCGGTGCCGTTCTGAAGGATGCTTGATGCGAGCTCGAGCGTGAGGGACTCCTTCTGCGAGTCTCCGGGAGCCCTCCATGCCATCATGGTGAACTCGAAGTCGTTGCCTGTGACGTCCTTCACCTTGGGCTGGGTGATGGGAGCCTCCTCCTTTATGGTGAACGTAGGAAGGTCGGGATTTGGTTTCCAGTCGCCGAAGTACTTCCTTATGAGCTTGAGGACCTGCTTGGGGTCGAAGTCTCCTGCCATGCAGATAGCCGTGTTGTTAGGTACGTAGTAGGTGGCCTTCTGCTTCTTTATGGCGGTGATGTCGGGGTTCTTCAGGTGCTGCTGCGTTCCGATTACGGTCTGGGTTCCGTAGGGGTGGGAAGGGAAGAGCATCGAGTCGATGGCGTCGATAGCCTTTTCCGTATCGCTTGTAAGGCCCCTGTTGTATTCCTCGTATACGGCCTCGAGCTCAGTGTGGAAGCCCCTTATCACCATGTTCTTGAAGCGGTCTGCCTCAATCTTCAGCCAGTTCTCAACCTGGTTTGAGGGGATGTCCTCCTGGTAGCAGGTGACGTCGTTCGATGTGAATGCGTTGGTCCCCCTGGCGCCTATTATGGACATGGCCTTGTCATATTCGTTGGGGATGGCGATCTTGGATGCCTCGTAGCTGATGGAGTCTATCTGGTGGTAGATGGCCTTCCTCTCTTCGGGGTCGGTCTTTGTGCGGTAGACGTCGTAGAGCTTCTGGATCTGGTCGAGCATAGGCTTTTCTGCGGCGTAGTCGCTGGTTCCAAGCTTCTCGGTACCTTTGAACATGATGTGCTCAAGGTAGTGGGCGAGTCCGGTGTTGTCGGCGGGGTCGTTCTTTCCTCCGGTGCGCACCGCGATGTAGGTCTGGATCCTTGGTGTCTCCTTGTTAACGGAAAGGTACACCTTCAGTCCGTTGTCAAGCGTGTAGATCTGCGTGGCCATGGGGTCTCCCTTGACGGTCTCGCACTTGCCGCTTTTGCAGGATGTGGCTCCCATCGCAAGGAAGAGTGCTCCTGCCATCAGGAGGGCTGTGCCTCTTTTTGAAATTGAATGCATTGTATTGTTGATTGAATTGTTTCCTTTTCAGAAGGACAAAGATACGCAAAAATACCTTTAGCGTGGTATGGTAGCCCTTGATACGAAAAAGCGCGGACGCACGATACAGGGCGGTTTGGCGGGCGAGGCTCCCATCCGGGTCAGATTGAAATGCCCTTTGCTTTCAGCAGATTGTTGATTATGGGAGAAAGAATGGTGGAAACTAGATATACGAGGACAGTCGTAAGGATGAAGTGCCCGTTGCAGAAATCCCAGGCCAGGTACTCGAGCCAGCCTACGATGATCCACTGCATGCAGTAGAAGACAAGGGTGGCGTCAGATAGGGAATAGATTGCGTAGCGGATCCTGCCGCTCTTCACCCCTATGCACCACAGGGCGCAGACAGATGCCACAAGACATGTCCAGCTCATGCAGCACAGGGCGTTTAGCGGACGGTTCTCGTATTCCGTCATGGTGGTTCCGATTATGGATAGCGAGTTGTGCCCGGAGCCTTTGAGGATTGCCCACAGGCATGCAAGCAAGAAAGCGCTGATGCATAGGGTACCCATCCAGAATCTCTTCTTTTTTGCAGGATCCGCACTTGTGGCCTTTACCGTATCGCCAGCCAGGAGGCCTGCGCATGGGTACACCAGCCATGAAAGCAGTGGAAAGCAGCTGTCCGAGTCAACCCTTATGAAATTCCCCAGAAAAGCTCCAAGATATTCGTTTTCAACGCTTGCATCTGGGATTGCGGCGCTTGCGAAGAGCAGTGCCAGTGAGAATGCGAACAGGTAGGTCGGTTTTATCGAGAGTCTCTTTGACAGGGCTATAACCAGCAGTGACGCTCCCGCAAGAAAAAGTATGTCTGAGGTGAGGCAGAAATACACCCCGTCGGGAAGGCACCATTCCCCAAGGATGGATTCGGTGGCGGAAGGAAGGAGGAACCTAGCCACATTGAGGGCGAAAAAGCAGAGGATCAGCCGGAGCCCTCTCCTGGCAAGGTCGGAAGGAGAGTTCCTCTTTGAAAGAGTGGTGTTTATGCCCATTATCACCATGAAAAGGTACGGCGCGAAACCGCAAAGGAGCATTACTATCGTCCTTAGCACGTCCCCTCCCGGGGGCGCCTCGCTGTGGAGGGCGAACTCCTCATAGCAGTGTATCATGGGGAGGGAGAGAATGGCAAGGCACCTTGCGGCATCGATTTCAAGTATCCTTGAAGGCGGTACCGTCCTTTTGGCTGTGCCGGTGGCGTTTGCAGAAGGTGTCATATGCGTATCCGTACTCTCTCCTTTTTCTTGGAATGCAAAAATACGAAAAAGAAGGGATTCCCATCTGCAGGAGCTGCAATATGGTCTTCCGTTTTACGATGCCATCGGAACGCGGGATCGCACAAAAAAGGAGCGGTGCGCCCCGCTCCCTTTATCCTTGTGCCCGGACCCTGATGTCCAAGGGGCGTGTCCCTAATCAAGGGACACTATGGTGTACTTTCTTGTACCGAGGCCTATCTTCTCAGCGTATTCCACGGTATGGGTTCCGTGAAGCTCTTTCACCCTTTCCACGAAATCGGTATTGTCGTTGCCTTCCACGGGCTTTATCGCGAACACCTTGTCAAGGCAGGCCTGGTCGAGAGCCACGGGGTCGAGGGATGCCATTATCCCCATATCCTTGATCTTTGGCGCGGCGGGATCGCTGTCACAGTCGCAGTCAATGCTCATGTTGTTCATGATATTGATATAGACGATGTTCCCTTTGAAATACTCGTGCACGGCCTGGGCTGCCGCTGCCATGCTCTCAAGGAATCCGTCCTGGTTGTCCACGTGGCTCCAAACCTCGGCTACGTCCTGGGTGTAGCCGGCCGAATGGATGTAGGCTTTCCCGGCGGCGGATGCGACTCCTATGCTCTGGTTCTTGAGCACTCCTCCGAATCCTCCCATCGCATGGCCTTTGAAGTGAGCGAGGTTGACCATGAAATCGTATCTTCCAAGGTGCGAGCCCACAAGGTCGTATTTGATATGAGATGAATCCTTCACTGGAATCTTCACAGAGCCTTCCTCGTCCATTATGTCAACGGATGCGACCTTGTCGAAGCCGTGTTCGGATATGGTCTTCCTGTGTGCCTCGGTGTTGGAGCGGCTTCCCTCGTAGGCGGTGTTGCACTCGACGATAGTGCCCTTCACGCTGTCCACAAGAGGCTTTATGAGCTCTGGCTTGAGGTAGTTGTGGCCTCCCAGCTCACCGGTGCTTATCTTCACTGCTACTTTTCCGCTGGCGCTCTTGCCAAGGGCTTTGTATATCTTTACAAGGCTCTCCGGGGTGATGTCCTTTGTGAAATATACTATGGCCTCGCCGCCTTTTGGGGCTTCCGCCTCGGTTGCAGCCGTGGCCTGTGTCTTCGCCTTGCCCTTTTTCGATGTGCTGCCGCATGAGAGCAGCGACAGAAGAGCCATTGACAGTAGGATTGTCCTTTTCATGTCTTGTTTGTATTTGCAGATGGTTGAATGTGGCATTCCTTTCCACGGGATGCCTTCGTCTGCAAAATTATGCAAAATCCATGGAACAAAGTGCATTGGAAGGGGATTTTTCGCACATCTACTCTACTTCTAAGTGACGCTCGTGAAATTATTGAAGCTGCTCGAGAAACTGCCTATAGATTGGCTGACCTGACATTGGTTAGGCGTAATTGGTTGCTTGGTAGACGAATAGCTCAAGAGGAATTGGGAGGCGCCGAGCGTGCTGATTATGGCTCACAGGTTATCAAGGACTTGAGTCACGAACTGACTAATGTTTATGGAAAAGGCTTCAATAAGACTAACTTATACTCTTTCGTCCAATTCTATAAGGCATTTCCTGAGATTTTCCACGCAGTGAGTGAACAATTACTGGACGATGGTAACAAGATTGTCCACACGCCGTGTGGACAATCTGATTCTGTGACGGTTCCAACCTTTAGTTCCAGGCTTTCTTGGTCGCATTATCGGACTCTATTGCAGGTTACAGACAAGGATGCTAGAGACTGGTATGCAACTGAAGCCGAGCGTGAGGGGTGGGGCGTACGAACCCTGCAACGTAACATATCTTCGCAGTATTATTATCGTATGCTCCAAACATACGATAAGGAGGGAGTGCATGAAGAAATGGAGAAATTGACGGCACCTCTTCAAGATAAGCTAGAGTACATCAAGAGCCCTGTTATTGCAGAATTTCTCGGTCTAGGACAAGGAACAGACTACCTTGAATCTACCCTTGAGACTGCCATAGCTGGAGCAAAGTCTCTCTCATTCACTCAAAAAGCTCAGTTACCGAGGCAACCTCGGCATCTTATTATTTAACTTGGTGACATTACCCATTTATTCCGCTTTCAAGGGCGTAGACGGACAAAATGGCACTTTATCCCTGGCTGACTCTCTCATAAACCAGAATTTTATCTCGGTCAGCGATGGCTCTGGCGAAAGACATCAAGGATTCTTCGGTGACAAGGTCGACATCCCTGCCTGGAAGTTCCTTCAGGTCTTCGCACATCCCAAAGAACTTCAGTCCGATAGGCTGGCTTCGGTCAAGAGCGACAATGATATCAACATCGCTGCCTGTGGTTTCCTCGCCTCTGGAGAAGGAGCCAAACATCCATGCCTTCACCACCGGTTGAGTGGCAAAGTACTTTCCGGGTTTGTTGACCATTTGTCTAGCCATAATCAGAAATTCGTATCTGACATCCACAAATATGGCATTTCCCGGAACTTGCTGCAAATTGGAGGAAATGCGGCATTCTTGAAATAAAGCGATACTTTTGCTAAATTTGGATTTCGTTTCCCTTGCGAGGGAAGAATGGTACGTTTGAAAATAGCATTTTCCAGATTATGAGAAAGTATGCACTAATCCTTATGGGAACATTGATCATGACAGGCTGCGCAAGGTCCAGGTACCCGGTCGCCCCTTCGGATGGCACGGTAGACACTTATTTCGGGACGGAGGTCGAAGATCCTTTCCGCCCTTTGGAGGACGACATGTCCAAAGCCACCCAGAAATGGGTGAAGCAGGAGAATAGGGTGACCCGGAATTATCTCTCGAAGATTCCTTTCCGCAAAAACATCCTTGAGCGCCTTACCCAGGTGGCCGACTATGAGAAGATGGGCGCACCCGTCCGTCACGGCGACAAGTTCTACTACAGCCGCAATACCGGCCTTCAGAACCAGAGCGTCATATACCAGTGCGACGCCCCCGGGCAGCAGGGGAAGGTCTTCCTTGACCCCAACACCCTCAGCTCAGACGGCACCGTGGCACTCAAGGGCCTGTACTTCTCCAATAACGGCAGGTGGGCTGCGTACGTGATATCGCGAAGCGGTTCCGACTGGGAGGAGATATATGTCATCGACCTTTCGACCGGTGAGCAGACTTCCGACCATATCGAGTGGGCCAAGTTCACCGGAGCCGCATGGAAGGGCGACGGGTTCTACTACAGCGCCTACGACCGTCCCTCCGGCGGGCACGATTTCTCAGCCGTGAACGAGGGACACAAGATATACTACCACAAGGTCGGCACCTCCCAGAGCGAGGACACCCTCTTCTACGAGAACAAGGACTATCCGAGACGGTTCTATACGATCGACATCAACACCGACGAGAGCATGGCCTTCCTTGACGAGAGTGGTGAGGGCGTGGGCAACGTCCTCTATGTCAAGGACCTTTCAAAGGAGGACGCCTCCTTTGTGAAGATGACTCCTGACGACTTCGAGAATACATACTATCCGGTGGAGACCTACGGGGATAGCATACTCATCATGACAAACAGGGAGGCGCCCTCGTTCCGCCTCATGCAGGCACGCCTCTCCACTCCCATGTACGTTGCGTGGAAGGATGTGGTTCCGCAGAAGGAGGATGTCCTTGAATCCGTATGGCCTCTCGGGAAGGACCGCCTAGTCCTTGCATACAGCCACGACGCTTCTTCAAGGGCGTTCGTCTACTCCCTTGACGGAAAGATGCTCCGAAAGGTTGACCTTCCGGGAATAGGCTCCGTAGCCTTCTCCTGCAAAAAGGAGGGCCCCGAGTGCTTCTACACTTTCACATCCTTCACGGTCCCCGGTGACATATACGCCTACGATCCAGAGAGCGGGGAAAGCAAACCCTACTACTCTCCCAAGACTTCCTTCGACGCTTCAGCCTACAAGACCGAGCAGGTGTTCTTCTCCAGCAAGGACGGAACCAAGATTCCAATGTTCATGACAAGCCGCAAGGATCTTCCCAGGGACTCCCAGACCCCTGTCCTCCTGTACGGCTACGGTGGGTTCGACATAAGCTTGCCCCCTTCGTTCGTGTACCATATAATACCGTTCCTCGAGCAGGGCGGAATATATGTGCAGGTGAACCTCCGTGGTGGCGGCGAGTACGGTGAGCAGTGGCATCTTGCCGGTACGAAAATGAACAAGCAGAACGTGTTCGATGACTTCATAGCGGCAGCCGAGTACCTTATCGGGGAAGGCTACACCACGCCCCAGCGTATAGCCATCATGGGGGGTTCCAACGGCGGGCTGCTCGTTGGCGCCTGCATGACCCAGAGACCCGACCTCTATGCAGTGGCGATCCCCATGGTGGGAGTGATGGACATGCTCCGCTACCACAAGTTCACGATCGGCTGGAACTGGGCCGGAGACTACGGCACAAGCGAGGACTCCGAGGAGATGTTCCAGTACCTGAAGGGATATTCGCCCCTGCACAACATCACCTCTGGCGTTGAATATCCCGCCACCCTCGTGACCACAGCCGACCATGACGACAGGGTGGTTCCGGCGCATTCGTTCAAGTTCGCGGCTACCCTTCAGAAGTGCAATCCGGACGGCGAGCCCGCACTCATAAGGATTGACACATCCGCCGGGCACGGTGGTGGAAAACCCCTTTCAAAGAGACTGCAGGAGTATGCGGACATATACGCTTTCATGATGAAGAACCTCGGCATGGAGTGGAATGCTGCGAAATAGCCTCCAGTTTTAGCAAGACAAGCTTCAAGAATAAATAGACAACACTGAAATATGCGTATTACAAGATTGTTTCCTGCGCTGATACTGTGCTTTCTAGCTCTATCTGCAAAATGCATGGCCCAGGATACCGGGGACTCCCTGTATCTTTTCAGCTACGCCGCCCAGGCGGACAACGGGGTCGGCGGACTCCGCTTTGCCTGCTCTCCTGATGGAAGGGAATGGACATCCATCGGGGACGGCTACGCCTTTGTCACAAGCGACTACGGGGCGTGGGGCAGCGGAAAGAAGATGTACTCTCCCTCGCTTGAAAGGCGCGACGACGGAATGTGGTTCGCAGTATGGTCCGTAGGGGAGGACGTATGCCAGGTAGCCACGACATCGTCCCCGGACCTTGTGCACTGGAAGCCCCAGGACTATCCTTTCACTGGTGTGGAAGGCGGAGTCGTGGACCCTCGTCTTTCAATAGTCAAGGGAAGTTTCAGGGTGGAGTTCTCCACAAAGGACGGAATGCACTACCAGTGCACCAGCGATGACTTCAAGTCCTGGAGCGAGTGCATAGGCGTGCGCCTTTTTGCCGGCAGCGGGAAAAGAGCGGCTGTGACAATTGACGGGGTGCGCTACGAAGGCCAGGTCCACAAGGTTGAAAGAAGCCTTGTGGACGCGATGAAGGAAAAGGCGCGTCTGGCAGGGGAGAAGAGCGCGAAATACACCCGCGGCCTATCTGATGATGCAACTCTTTTTGCCGGACTGTCTCCTGTCAAGGCTACACTTGTTGCGGATATGTCAAAGGCGAAGGCGATAAGCCCCGACCTTGTCGGAATATTCTTCGAGGATATAAGCTGGGGAGCTGACGGCGGCCTTTACGCCGAGCTTGTCCGGAACCGCGACTTCGAGTTCAGTCCCTCCGACCATGACGGGTGGAACCCTTCCACCGGATGGAGCCTGAGGGGCAGGGGAACAAAGTGGGAGCTCTCCTCCTCCGAGCCTCTTGACAGCGCCACCCCTACGTACAGCATACTTCGCACTTCATCCCCCGGAGCCTCCCTTCTTAACGAAGGCTTCGACGGAGTGAGGGTTGAAAACGGTGTGGAGTGCTATTTCTCCATATGGGCAAGGAGCCTTGACGGAAAGCCACACGTAGTGGATGTGTCAATCGAGGATGGTGAAAATGTGATTGCGAAGGCGTCCATTGCCATCGACTCTCCCTCGTGGAAGAAGTACGAATCTACGATGGTCCCTTCCGCGGACGCACCCAAGGCTGTGCTCGCCCTGAGTCCCAGGGATGAAGGAGACATAGCAATAGACTTTGTGAGCCTTTTCCCCTCCAATACCTTCAAAGGCAGGAGGAACGGGGTCAGGAAGGACCTTGCAGAATATCTTGCCGCCCTCAATCCGAAGTTCATGAGGTTCCCCGGCGGATGCGTCACCCACGGCAACGGCCTGGGGAACATCTACCGCTGGAAGAACACCATAGGACCTGTTGAAAAGAGGAAGGGCGACTTCAACATATGGCACTACCACCAGAGCATGGGACTTGGGTTCTACGAGTATTTCCAGCTGTGCGAGGACCTTGGCTGCGAGCCGCTTCCGGTCATTGCCGCAGGCGTTCCCTGCCAGAACTCATCCGTCGGCGGAGGAGGCCAGCAGGGCGGAATCCCCATGGAGGACATGCCGCAGTACCTGCAGGACATCCTTGACCTGATAGAGTGGGCGAACGGAGACCCCGCTGCCTCGAAGTGGGCAGCCATGCGCGCCGAGGCAGGACACCCGGAACCTTTCAACCTGAAGTACGTAGGTATTGGCAACGAGGACCTCATGAGCGATGTCTTCCTTGACAGGTACATCTACCTTGTGGAAGGGGTGCGCAAGGCCCATCCGGAGATTATCGTCATAGGAACCGTGGGACCCTTCAACGAGGGCAGCGACTACGAGTGGGGATGGAAGGTCGCAAGGGAGAATGACATCCCGATAGTCGACGAGCACTACTACAACGCTCCCGGCTGGTTCCTTGGCAACACCACCTTCTACGATTCCTATCCGAAGACCGGTCCCAAGGTATACCTCGGTGAATACGCTTCCTGGGGGAACACCCTAGAAAACGCCCTTGTGGAGGCTGCATACCTCACTGGAATCGAAAGGAACGGCGACGTTGTCCTTATGAGCTCCTATGCTCCGCTGTTCGCACGAAAGGGACGCACCAGCTGGAACCCCGATCTCATATACTTCGACAACGAGGGAGTGTACCCGACAGTGAACTACTTTGTCCAGAAGCTCTTCGGAAACAACGGGGGAGACTGCTACATCCCTTCCGAGATGACATCCTCCAGCCCCGACTCAGCAAAGTCAAGGCTGTTCTCATCCATTGTCAGGGACTCCGCGAGCGGGGATGTGATAGTGAAGATTTGCAACATCCTTCCGGTCTCCGCAAGTGTTGAAATAGACCCTTCATTGCTTGGCCGCAGCGGAGATCTCGTCAGGAGGACGGAGCTCCACGGAAGCGTACAGGACAAGGACGTGTCGCCTGTCGAGTCGGTAGTGAGTGTCTCGAAGGGGACACCCGTAGAGCTCAAGCCCTATTCCTTCACCGTGCTGAGATTCAGCCGGTAGGAATATCTGCATACATGAGATTTGTGAAGGTCAGGTGGAGATGATTCGCCTGACTTTTCCTTTTTAAGCGGAAAAGTTTCGAAATATTTTCCTTTTTGGAAGGAAAAAATATTGAATTTCTTCCTTTTTTAACGGAAAAGTTTGGTATATTTGCAAAAAATCAGAGTCTTATGCCACTGAAAGATGACCTTCAGAATATAATAGCGCTAAAACAGTCTTCCATACCAGCATCAAATATAAAACCACGGGAAAGTCTAGTTCCTATGGACCGGACTCGAATAGTTACTACATTGGGCGTTCGTCGGTGCGGAAAGTCATCGCTAATGTCCCTTGGAATAAACCGTCTGCTTGAAGCTGGTGTTCCAAGGGAGAACATACTCTGGGTAGGTTTTGATGACGAGAGGCTGTCGGCCATGAAAAGGGAAGACCTTGACACCATCCTAGGAGCATACTGTGAAATGTATCCGGATATCCCGATAAAGGATGTCTATATGTTCTTTGATGAAATACAGGACATAGACGGATGGGAGCTTTTTGCAATAAGGCTGCTAAAGTCATACACAAGCCACATATTCCTTTCCGGTAGCAATTCAAAGGCGCTTTCAGAGGATATTGCGACCCAGCTGCGAGGCTGGTCCGATGAGATAAGGGTATACCCTCTTTCGTTCTCCGAGTTCTGTTCTTTCAAAGGGGTTGGCACTAGGGCCTATGCGACAAAGGATGTATCTTCGCTGAAGGCGGCCTTCAGGCAGTACAATGCCGGTGGCGGATTCCCTGAAGTAGTGCTTGAGGCGGACCGCTACAGGAGGGTCGAGCTCTTGCAGGGGTACTTTGATGTCATGCTGCTGAAGGATATGGTTGAGAGGTACGGATTGCCGAATCCTGAAATAGTGAGATATTTTCTAAAAAGGATGCTCTTGTCTCTTTCAAAGCCTTTTTCTGTCAATGCGGTATATGGTGACATCCGTTCCCAGGGTAGAAAGGTCACAAAGGATTTCCTGTATGAACTGACAAGCCATGCATGTTCCGTGTTCATGTTCTCCAAGGTGCCGAGGTTCAGCGGTTCCATCATAAAGGTGAATGACTATCTTCCGAAATACTACCCGGTGGACAATGGTCTTCGCAACGCTGTCGTATCTCCGCTAGGCCCCGATAGCGGACCCCTGCTTGAAAATACAGTCTACTGGCATCTTTGCCGGAAGAAGCTTCCCTCGCAGAAGATTACCTATTACTCGGATGGAAGCGAGTGCGACTTCCTTGTCCAGGACGAGAACGGGGTGTCATCCCTTGTGCAGAGCTGCTGGAGCATTGATGAAAAGGAGACTCGCTCTCGTGAAATAAAGGGGCTTGTCGCAGCCTCAAGGGCTACCGGGTGCAAGGATATGACAATCGTGACCTTCGAGCAAAGCGACATCATAGAGTCCGCTCAAGGGGTAATCAAGGTCGTTCCCGCCTGGAAGTGGATGCTCTAGGGCGCCAATGGAGTGAAAGTGGAGGAGGAAATTATTTCCATGCGTGGTCCTTTGGGAAAGCCTCTCCGCTCCATGCCTTTTTCCCTGTCCACTCCTTAGGAGGATCACTCCAGAACGGATCGGATGATGGCAGTCCGAGCGGCAGGAAGGCTACTGTTGTGAGGTATGCGCTTCCATTGTTCGTGTATACGTCGGCAACGTCACTCTGGTGTCCGCAGAAGCCGATGGTAAGGAATCCCTCTTCATTGAAGTTTCCATTCCGGGAGAACATCCGCTCCATTACTGCGGAAAGAGCCTCCCTGACCTGGGATGGGGCGATTTCCCCTGGAAGCTCACCACGGAGGGAAAGCTGGGAAAGTGGCTGCAAGGCTGCCATGCGGTAGGGTATTGACCTTCCGAATACGGGAAAGGAGCCTTCTGGTGAAATGAGCCTTTCTAGAATGACGGCCTGCCTTTGGATACGCTCAAGGACGGCGGAGTACCTTTCCTTCGGGCATACTCCCCACCAGTCCTTCCGCCCGTGGTCTGTCACCAGGTCGACACATTCCAGGTACATGGGCTGGATGACGTATGCGTTGTAGTAGTTGAACTCGAAGTGGGGACCGTCAGAATACCATCCGTCTCCCACATACCATTCCTCGATTTTCCTTATCGCGGTGGCTATGCGGAAGTCGTCCGCCTGTGCTCCGGCCTTTTTGAGGAAGCATTCTATCGTGGCGCTGAAGAGGAGCCAGTTCGAGTACACTGGATTCACGCGGCGAAGAAGGGTGAATTCCTCTATGTACCTTTTCTTTGTCACAGTGTCGAGCGGCACCCAAAGTGCGTCCCAGCCTCTCAGGAAGCCCTGGGCCAGGAATGCGGCATCGACAAGTGTCTGCCCCTCGCTTCTCCAGAGGAGGTAGTCCGGGCTGTCCGGGTCCACGGCGTTGCGGCAGGCTTCAAGGGCCCAGAGGCGCAGCTGCCGCCTCTTCGCTCCTTCAGGGGTGGAGTCGTCGGGAAGGCTAAGCCAGGGAGCCACACCGCAGAGCGTCCTTCCGAAGGCCTCCATGTAGGATACCTTTTCGTTGCGCCCGTCCCATGTGGGGCTCAGCTCCAGGAGCATGTTCTTCTGCAGGGTTCCACCTGCCATTTCCCTTAGCACCGGTTCTGAAATCCTGTATAGAAGGTCCGCCCACTGTTGGCGCTGTGACGCTCCATCCCTGGCGTATAGGGAGGGAAGCAGCAGAAGAAGGGATGAAAGGATCAGGACTGTCTTTTTCATTTTCATTTGATCTGGGTGGCTATGCCTATTTATATTATATGGTATGTCAGGGGATATCCACTCCTACCAGGAGCGGTCATCGAGCATCCTTGAAAGGTCCCTTACGTCCTTTACTGTTACGACGCTGTGGTCGCACTTTCCTTTTGCGCAGGCAATCATCGCCCTTGCCACTTCATCCATGGTGTTTCCCATGCCGAGGACCCTCATGATAGGATACGTAATACGCGAAGTGCGTATCATGGAGGGCCTGGCTTTCTGGAGGGGGTGAGGCTTCATAAAATTATTAGGCGCGGAACCCCACTTCTCTTGAGAGGTGGGAGGAGCGCCTTTTTTTGTTATCCTTGTTTGCTCAATATACTTTTGAGCAGCAGGGGTTGACACTTCGCCGATAC
>Ga0181612_159149_pt1 | contig 29799 bp, 10 predicted proteins | sample HoacroProtozoa21_FD_119630 | JGI IMG/M metagenome (GOLD analysis project Ga0181612, IMG submission 119630) | Hoatzin crop microbial communities from Cojedes, Venezuel. Combined Assembly of Gp0051906, Gp0051904, Gp0051908 | reverse complement strand
TGGTAGGGGTGGGTTTCCTTTTTAAGGAAAGATGTTGTGCATGAGCTAATGGGACTGATTATCATGTACGTGAATGCTCTTCTTCCTGCACGGCAGAGAAAAAGGCTATAAAGTGAATGGAAATGGTCCCCGAGAAAGCTTCTATGGCCAAAGTGGGGCTGGTGAAAGGGCTGGGGGTGTGGGTGTCTCCCTGCTAGCCCTGCGTGTGGAGGGAGTCACCAGCACATAGTGCCCCAGTGAGGACCATAGCTTCTGCCTGAGCTTCCACCTGAGCTCCCTGGGGCTCACAACGGGAGGTCAGCGCAGAGGGTTGGGCACTGAAAGGACTGTGGGATGGTTGCCTACCTGCCTCCAGTGCTTCTTAGCTGAAAGCCAGCTCCACAGTGTGTGAACTTAAGGAAAACAGCTGTACTTAGACAAAATGCATGGTTACAGCCAGCATCATTTCATCATGGATCTTAGCTTATGCTGCTGGACTTACGTGGAAACAGGTTTCAGACAAAGCTCATGCTTTATTTTTAACAGCATCAGTATTCATTGAAAGGAGGATGGGAGTGGTAGCATACCCGAAAGTAGAAGGGCTGAAACGGCCTTTCAGTCAATGTGGATGTGAGCTCTATCACATACCTGCAGCAAAGAAGGCAACAAACCAACCAACCAACCAAGAGAAATGACAACACAAGAGCTCAAATATCCCAAACGGTAAATGCAAGTGGGGCAAGCAAGTCACTGGGCCTTCCCAACACATTTTTATCAAGTGTTCAAATTGCTCCAAATTTTAGAGCAGGGTAAAAGTATTTCTCCTATGTATGAACCAAACATCAACATTTTGTGAATTCCAGTTTCAGATGGTGTCCAGACAGGAAGGAAGTAGAAATAAGTATGTTAAAGAGAGCATTGCCGTGACCCTGCAAGCAGAGAATCAAAGCTTGGAATGAAAGGATTTGATTGAATACGTAAGGATACAAATGCTGAAACTATGATATGAAATATACAGTAAATATTTATATTGCTGACTTGGAAAAGGGAAAGAAAAAATATTTATGACTGGACAAGTGAGAGCAGAAAGGAATTGTAAGTAAAGTGTCATAGAAAGTAGTGCAGCTAAATATTTAGGCTTTGATTTTGCACAGAGTAGTGCTAAAACTAGACAAATAAATGTATCAGGTGGATATAATTCAGAATGGAGTATGTTGTTCCAGTTCTACTTTTCCAGATGCTGCTGACTTATTCAATGTATTTTAGACGTGAATCCAGTGGCTCGCGAATCTCCTGACAATGTTTTCAGGTAAGAGTGGAAACAAGCAAAGAGCCTCTCCAAATTAAGTTACTTATGGTGTCTATGAGTCTTCTGTAAAATTAGCTCAAATTTGCCAAGTCAATATTATTTTCTGCATTTCCTGGTCTAAATTCAGCTCACTGAATTTGGTGGGCATTTTATGAATGTAACACAGAGCAACGTTTGGCTCAGGAACTACAAAGAGAAACATCTCCAACATGATTTTCTTACCTCAGTATTTAACACTGAGCGTCTTACCATTGACTATAGTAGCAGGTCTCTACTAGTTCATACTTTGCCATTTACTGGCATGGCAAAGGATGTGTAAAAAGGTAAGAGATATTTATAAGCTATGCATTCGTAAGATTCTCACGCTTGTTCATGAAAGATGAGCAAGATCCACTGGCTCTTACATGTGTTCAGTAAGAACACATGATCTGATAGACAGAAGGAGGTGAGAGAATTCTGTGCAGATTTTTTTGGAGGTATCCTACCGTATAACCATTGTTAATGCATAACCATATGGGAATCTGTGCTGTGACTTCAAAATTTGCTATTAGTTTAATGTAAGTTTTTCAATGAAGTGTTCATATGTCTATAGACTTTGTAAAGTACTAACTTAATGCTCACCTTAACAAAGTTTGTCTACTGATGGAAAGTAGATTCCTTTACCCTGAAAAAGCCGAAGTAGGAAGCTATGGTTTTCCCAGACTAGCTGAAGTTCATGTATCGAAAATAAGAGCAGCAGAGATACTGAACCAGCTTGATAGAGATCTGCAGGTGTAGTGCATATGACCTGGACATAAATGTGAACTTCAGAGATTTTCAAAATGAGTCCTTCTCCATAAATATAGCATGTCTTTCTCATTTCCCGCTACCTTTTCCTTTGCCACCAGCTATCTAAGCAAGCGACAGTATTTAACAGCCTGGGAGGCGGGCTGGACTTTGCATACTGAAACCCAGGGTCACATACACAGAGAGGGAACCTTACTTCAATAGCAACATGTTTATATCAATTCATCAAATTATGAAATGTAATTCTGTGCTAAAGCACAATTTCAAGGGATGTAATAAGAAATGTAACCCATTTCAGGGCCAATATATAGATCTAATACTCTTTTTTTAAGTAATGGAGATATATTTGATTGATTGTGCATACAAATTGATAAATAGTATAACATTTCAAAGAAAAATCAAGCATGACATCCTAGAAATCAGTGGGAATGTTCCCATTAACTACAATGGGGTAGATTTTACCTAGTGAAACTGCCATTTAAACCAAAATTGTTATCTCTGCTTAATGTGCCAGATTCGATGTAATTCATTGTCTTTTTGTCTCACCATAAGTTTGATATTTTCAGATTGTTCTGGAAAATGTATCTGAAGCACACTAAGAGACAGTTTAGTTATAAGATCTTGCATTCATCAAATTAACTTATAACATCTATTACCTGAGAGAGATGCGTGATCAAAAATCATTGCTAAGCTCAGAGTGTGAACTAAGGAAATTGTCACTTTGGTCACAATGTAAAACTGGTCCCACCCCAGGGAAATGGATGGGAACAACAGCTGAAGACTCAGGGTGCGTTTGCCGAGCGCTGACCGTGTAGGCAGCGTTGCGTGAAGCATGGGCAGCAGAGGCACCTGGCCCAGGCAGCCGTGTGTGGTTAGCCCTTGAGCCTGCCCGCTCTTGAAGGCTTCCTGGCAGGTGCAGCTCTAGCAATGGCAAAATGAGGGAATGTCACCTGCAAGGGAAAAATTTTCTCAAGATACCTTCGTTGCTTCGGCAGCTGCTACCTGCAAAGAAAAGCTGCAGGTCTGCTGGGGTGGAGTGGGGTGGGTGTAGAAATAATGCAGGCAGAGACACTGAAGATCATGATTTTGGTATTGGGCAGGAGGCAGTTTTGAATATTCAAAGCTGTTCTGTGTGTCAATAATAATGTAAACTATTTTCTTCTGTCTTGCCCCACTTTTATCGCTTATGCACGTAATGGATGAGAAAACATTGTGGGCCACGCTTGCAGCAGCTTTGTGGCTGGCTATTCGTGTTTGGAAAACAGGGGTCAGAACATCAGCTGTTGTGAAATGGCGTTGCGCCACTGCGATAAACTGAGTTATAGCAATTTACACCAGCTGAGGACTTGGACCTAGATTTTTAGGAACGTTCAATTAAACAATATTAGAGCAAAACTCTCTATTAGACAGTTCCGTGTTTTACCTGCAATGGTGACCTGTACCTGGTGTATCAGAGGGGGAAAATTAAAATAAACCAACAAAAGCAGGAGACAATTAGTCTGATGAATCTCATGCGACTGACTGTCCAAACCTGGACGAGTCAAGCCCATACGTGTAAACAGAAATCCACTGATTTTTTCATTTCATAAGCAGATCAGCAGAACTTGATCTTGCTTGCACCAGCACTGCTGATATCTTTGATATGAGTGACAGCAGGATCAGGGCTTTACTCATCACAGAGCTAAATTCAGCCTTACAGCAAGTGGAAGAAGAGGTGAGAGATGATACGGAAATACATCTAATAATCTCATTTTAGGTTTTACATTAATTCACCATAGCTGCTTTTAAGTATTGTACTAAAAATTAGGAAATCAAATTCTTCCACTAAGGGCTGATGGAGGGCACCTGCTTTTTCCTGTATTATATAAAATATGTGGAAGGAAAAATAAAGAACAAAACAAGAACAGCTATAAAAAGGTGGGCAATGAAAAATTACTATGTTCAGGGGTAGAAAAGAAGTGCCAATTATCTCGTATCTTGCATGGATAAAGTATGTTATATATATTTTCAGTAAGCCAGCATATACAGCATCTTATTCTTTTAAACATTATGGGTCAAATTTATAAAATCCTTCACACCTTCTTTTTGCTCAGAATATATTGTGACTTATCTAGAATCAGTCAGAGGTAGGATTTTCAGGATATGTCCAAGTTTGAATAATTCTATTTCCATTTAAAGATGAGATTTATATTCTTAACTCTTTGAGAGATGTTAGTGGCGCTTACAGCATTGGCACAAAGGGAAAAGAGGCCATTTTTGAGCAACTAAAAACACTACAAACATGACATGCTATTGCTTTGTGGTTACATTATAGTTATTTGCATTTGTAAAACCGCAGGAACAATTAATGAAACATGGCTAGGACATCCTCAGAAAATTAGATATATTGCTGTGATTTGATACAGTGCTTCAATATAAGTTTGAAAACAAGGAGTAGGTGAGGTAATAGGCTAAGAGCAGAGGAAGAGAAGAGCTTGAAGGTGGCAAAGAGAAAAAGTGGTTAAGCAGATTAATGAATGCCTGGGGAGGGAGGTAGTGTAGATACCCTTAGTAGGTGTGATTTATAGCTAAAGCTGTATCTTCCAGAAGCTCCCAGGAGAAAGGCTGATTCCTATCTTGGTAGCATGACTTGAAAAAAGAAGGGTTTCAGCCATTTGTTACCTTGCCTTCATTGGCATTTTATTCTACCTAATGTTTTAGTCACACCAAAAAATATTTTCAGCACAACCCCTGGATGCAGTCTTTCTGTTTCACCGATAGATCCCACCCCAGCAGTGCCAAAGCAACACAGCAGTATTTGAAACACCTGTTTTTACCTTTAGGTCTCACAATAAGAACTTCTGGTCCATAATCAGCATCTAGAGATATCTCTGTAACTGAGTGGGGCTTCTATCTTAAAAGACATTCCAGAAACAAAAAGCAGCCTTCACTGGATAATTTGCTCAGCCAGCCCTTTTGCAGGCTTCTTGCTCAGCCCCATTCCTTTTGGCTGTTTGCTCACATAGAAACAATGGAACGCACTGTCCTGATGTGAGACAAAGGCTTCCCAAAGTAATGCACTTATTCAGGCATTTTCAGGAAATAACAACATCTGAATTAAACAATTCTGCTGGATTGCAAATGCACATATAAAAAAAGCACATATACATTTGTACAAATACATACTTTTGGAAATGCTCATTTGGCAAAGTAATAACCTTAAGACTCCCAAAACAAAATAAACATGCAAGTAGTCATTTGTATAAAAAAATATTTCCTTCTGATTAAAGTGTCGATTCAGTGTAAACAGGGCAGAACAAGGCTTTTAAAGAGAAGAAGGTGAACCCCTTACTTACAGTGCCTGTTCCTCGACATGCAGTGACACAGGGGTTCAGTGCAGCTACTTTTTGGAGTAATTGCTCATGTTGTAAAACAGAGGCTTACAAGCTGGTGCTTTGTAATTTCGTTATGAAATTAACTGATTTGTGCACGTATTCCTGTAGACTTAAATATTTTATCAGTATGGAGTGCAAGGCAAGAAGGCCATTCCTGTGCCACAGCTGTCTAAAGTGTACATGTGAAGCAAACAAAATGAAGTAAAAAGGAAATTTACACACAAAAAAATTCTAAAAAAGGAAGAGAAACTGTCCTTGATGTTAGAGCTTGTCTTGCTTTATGCAGGAATTCTGTTGTTACTTTTGAAAATGTAAAAGCAGTTCCAAAGCACATTGGCACGTGCATGAAACTGCAATACTCACTTGGCACTGCTTGTTCCCAGTGCTGGCAGTGTGGCACATAGACCTCTTTAGCCTCTTCCTCTGTTGTTTTCTGCACAAGAGCCAACCATTGTGGCTACTCATGAGGCAAGGTTGGCAGCTGAAGAACCCAGATGCCAAGCTCTGGATTGTATGTCTGTTCGGTTTGTGGCTGGTCTCTTCCCTGGCATCTGCCCTGGCATTGCAGCAGGCTGTGTAACCGTCTGTGGAGTTGGGTTCAGGATTAGTCTTCTGCTGGATAGCATGCTCTTCTGGTCACTGTTTGCCTTTCGAATTACCCTTGATTATGAGGAATGTGTTTCTCTCGTGCACACTTCACCCAAGATGTGTGTGCTTGTGTAGTGCTGTCTGATGGCTGAAAAGGGGTGCTCCCCTTCATCAGCACAGTATGTTTTCTGCTTTAGAGCAGAATCTGGTTAATCTGAGCCACAGAAATCCAACCAACTCCTCTCAGCCAGGAAAATTTTCAAGTTGAATGTGATAACACACTTGTATGTCTTTTATGAGGATGAGCCCCCCAGGCCCCAGTGAAGACCTGAAGACTGCCATCTCTGGTTTGTATCAGCCCACATGCCCGCAAGATCCTATCTGGGCTGAGCAATATTAGGTATTTGTCTCTCCTTTGGTGTATTTAGCTTTGACATCCAGAAAATTTAGCTGGTGATTTAAGCAGGGAGACTTCCAGGACAATAGAAACTCTGCTGGTGTGCGCCTGGAGGGGTAAACTGTCTGTTCTTGTAGTTTTTTGATGTAAAGTTGTTATGTCTCTTGACAACAAGCCTTAATTTTTAATATATATTCTCCTGCTTTTCTTGTCTTGGACTTAAAGAATACCAGCTGACCAGAACCTACCTGTGTCTGGATCAAATTTCGTTGTCACTGCATCTGCCTGCTACTGGGAGGAACAAGGGAAAGATTTCCTATACTGTGATCAGGCTCTCACCACGCCAACAGGACGCTCATCTGAAGTCTGATTTTCAAAGGGCATTTCTTTCTCTAGAGTCCCCTCTACCTTATCTAATGGTTTGGTGTAGCTCCAGCTCCCTGCATGCATGTGTGCACATGCTGAGAAAGGCAGGAAAAGCTGGCTAAAAGACCTTGGTGTGAAACCTGTTTTAACCCTTCTAGCGTTATGAAGTTGTGTTTATAGATGTTGTGTCAGAATTTTCCTAAAAGAAAGTATTTGTAGCGAGAAAAACAGAGAAATGGATTGTTTAGCAGTCCATTTGCTGGTAAGCAAGTCTGTAGCAGGTACAAAAAGGATGTGCCTAATGCAGCAGTTATAGATGCTAAGCAAGTCTGAGGGTAATGGACAACGTGACGGCTTATACACTTTTTTTGTGAATAGTATTCTTACTGAGATTTTTGGGAAGAGAATACTGGGCTAGAGGAACTATTAGCTTGGCCCAGCAGGGAATTTATCTTCTCATGTTGCCGAACATTGTGGCTGTAATGGTGTCTGAGAATGGAGATGATACTCCACTGCCTGAGTTTCTTCTTTTCCCTCTTGTTCTAGCTCATACTTCAGGTGTCTAGTACCCCCCTCATGTTTCATACAGCTAGAAGTGCAGAAATGCAGGAAGGATGCAACACACTGCAGCTGTGTGACTGGTGCCCCACAGGCACAGCCAGTAACACGCGCTCATGCCATCGGAGGAGATCGTCACACTATCTATCAAAGCCTGCCGCGAGCATTGTATCAGCTACCCAGTCAGCTCCATCACATCCGGCGCTAATACATATGCACTCCATCTCCAGTTTTTCCACTGCAAGTTACTTTCAAAAACACTTCTGTTTGGAGCTGGAACACTCGGAGAATGCCCAGTGTCCATGTTGTTCTTTCTGACCAGAGGCAAAGGAAAAGTGGTTTTTTGACAATTCATCAAATTCTGTTTGGACCAGAGAACTTTACTGTGATATTGTGCCAAGCTACAATGCCAGATTTCAGTAAGAAGTCAGAAGATAATTTAAACACGAATTGCATACTCAGAATACTATTGAACAATGCCTTTCCCAATCTTATAACAATCAAGATATTCTAGAAACCTCAGAAATATTATGGCTTGTCTCACAAGTCAGTGCCAGTGAACAAGAACCCTATTAATTTGTTTTCTAGTTAGTATCAATTTTAATATTATTAAAGCCATTTCTTTTTGTTTATAGAATGCATTTTTGCTATCATGAGAAAATAGAAAAATTTCAGCCTCCCAAAATTATCGATTTGTTTTAATAAACTTCATCTCAAGAATCTGCTGGTAATTTCTAACGTGCAATTTGCTTCTAGTTGGATTATGAAGTAACTCATAAAATTTGGGAAAAAAAAAGTTAATTTTGTAGATTTAGTTTGGATTCTACATCTACATTTGACAGCAAGTACAAATTCTGGCAGCAGTACGCACAGGTACGTGAGCAGAAGCACTTCCCACTTTGAGGCTCACACCGCATAAACTCCTAGAAACTAACTGATCAGAAGCCTCTTCCATAGCTCAGGCTGCTAAGGTTTTTCGTGCAAAACCTCTAACCTGGTGATGGCTTTTAAATCTATTCTGAAGGTGACTCATGTCTACAGTCTGTGCAAAAGACCAGAATCGGAGAACATATGCAGTTGTACTGGTCATGGGGAGCCGACGTTCACGTTAAAGAAGGATGTGACCAGCTGGCTGGAAGTGCCCTCCTGCCCTGAAAAACAGGGTGATGCTGCAGCACAGTTTCAGGATGCTTTGTGAAGTGCTCTGCACTGTGGCTGGGGTCAGAATCAAGAGATGACTTCTGTTTTCCCCACGACATGCACTGCACTTATTTTATAGCCCTTTCGTACTCTGATATAAATCAGCAGAGGCAGATGTTCATCACTTTTTACGTCAATAAATCCCTTCTCAAGGATTGAAAAGATACATTAGTCATCAAGTCAGAATGTATTTTGAAAACCCAATGCAAAGATTATCATTATTTGAAATTGTATTTGGTCCACAAATGACAGATGTATGTTGATATTACATTTACCTTTTTTCTTTAATCACAGCAATTTATAAAATACATAATTTTGGTCTCTCATCCCTGAAGGATATAATCAATAGTGGTTGGACCGTGTTGATAATATGTAGTCAATTTTTTTGGTAGAAAGCCCTTTAAGAATAAGTTGGCAGAAAAAATATTATTTAAAACCTCATTAAAAGGAGCAGCTAAGGTTTGGCACAAACAAACCTCAGTGTGGGAATTAATTCTTTTTCACCAAATTAAAAAATATCAGTTTGTTTGTTTTAAATGATATCAGTGCAGCAAAAAACCCCCATATCCCCTCCCCCAAAATATAGCTGTTCTGCTGGTTTTTGATGCTTTTTTTGTGCTTGTAAAACTCCTATACAGCTTCTATTTAATATGAAATTTGGCAAGTGATTAGACCATAATATGTCTAAATGCTTTGTGTATTTTGGAAAAAAAAAACACAAGAAAGTGCTGAGATAATAAAGCTCCAAAAGTTGCTGCTGCGTATGTACTGCAAGTGCTTTTCAAAGAAGTTTCATAAGATTTTTAATTAGGTGGCTAACACTATACATGGTAGACTGGAACTGTTTGGTCTGTGGGGTAAATGATGTGCATTTTAAAAACATTTATAAATACATATTCCCCCACTTGACAGTGCTATTCTAGTCCGCAGAGTAAATAATGCATATTTTTTAAAATTCATAAATACATATAATATGTAAAAAAGCTGCCCAGATACTGTATGTGTGGGACCTAGAAACTTGGATGATACTGAAACAAGACACAGTCCCCAAGGATAATGATACATACTTTATAACCTCCCATGAAAGTTTTCTTTCAAAATAAAGAAAGCAAGGAAATTCTATAGACCAAATTACATGCAAATAAGATGAAGGCTGTGATGCAAACCTCCAGGACTCTGCAAAGTGAAGTTTGCATTTGTCCTCAGAACATGCTGCTGAGGTTTTCTTAACTCCATTCCTTTCTTTTCTTTCTTGCTACCTTAAGAACAGCATGACTTAAGAAAAGAAGGTCAGCATTTGTGTTTCATTTCTTGAGCCCTATGAGTTTGAATACACATGGATTATTCAGATAGAAATGTTTTATTTCTATTCATTAGTTTTCTGTATTTGTTGTGTGATTTTTTTTCTTTTTTAATATTTCTTATTTAAAGAAATATAGGAGTAAACTCAAGCATCCAAAACCCCCTGGCTTCATGTAGAAAATGCAGAATTGTGTGTCTCTAAGTAAGAAGCAGAGATGAGTAGGTCAGGGCTTTCACTTTTGTAGGCCTTTATACAACAAAATGCTGAAGCACACACTTAACTTTTAAGTGTGTGCTTATACTCACCGCTATTCAGCAAAAAACTTAAGCACATCCTCCAATCTGCTTTAACTAGAGCATATGTTTATATGTTTTTCTGAGTCAGTGCCTAAAGTTACACCCATAAAGGAGCCCTGACTGAATCTCTATCAGCAACATTAAATGTTATTAAGGTATGTAGACCTGCTGGGAGTTGTGCTGTGTGGTGGTCAACAAATCTGCTCCCTCCTTCTTTGAGCATTTATTCACAGGTATGCAATAAGGTGTGCCCACGGGGAGCAAATTCTGCCCAACCTGAATGGCAGCACTTCATGTCATCCTGAATTTTATATGGTGCAGAGGAAAACGAGGCCCTGAAGGGAGATGGATAGCAAAATTGTCCATAAAATTATAGGGAGCGAATCTGAGAGGAAATGTTATGAATTTTAACACTGATTTTGTTTTTTTTTTTTCTCCTTCTATACAGAGATCACCTTCATGTGATCTGGTTCCTTAGTGAAATTATTCCTTTGTGCATCTTTACACTATTTTCTTAGCTTCTAACTACTATATTTCTGCACAGTTTTGTATCTGCTAGCCCCAGCATTTACAGCCTACGAAAACCTCATAAATCTACTTCATTTTTCTAATAAGACATGAAAGTCCTTAATTGGCCTTAATGAAATGCACTTAAAGGGCAATAAACGTGTTTAAGCCCCTCTTTCAGGGTGAGCTACAGTACTCTCACTCTGCTCTGTTTTAGCCTTTGTGGTAATTAATCACTTATTCATATGTGGCACATCAGTAACAAGATCAAGCAACTACTGCACAATTGCATGATAATAAGCTGCTCATATATGTGTCAAGATTTAGCAATCCTTTTTAAAGCCTAATTTAAACTCATTTTACAACTAAGCAGGCTGCTTCTCTGAAGTATTTCTACCCAGTATCTTTTTTACATGTTTCTGCTGAAATGCCATCTTTTTATTTTGTTTATAGAGCTCCATTTGCCTTAAATCTACTCATGGCACCAGAGTGAATTACAGCAATATAAGAGCCTTGCCATTGTATTTTTGCGAAGGCTTTATCTTTGATCCAAGACCACAGTCACTCTCACACAGAAGGAAAGGCCACAGAATTAGCATCCATTAGGATAACTTTTAAAATGAGTAATGAATTACAGTGAAGGTTTATTTTCCAGCATGCTGAAGCTATGTCCCCTGTGCATCTCCTGCTGCTTGCCTCCATCAGTGGGCAAGAGAACAATCTGGGTGGCAGCACCCAACGTTCTTTCTTTCCCAGGAGTCAGGCCTTTGGTTCCTGGCAATGAACCAGCAGCTCAAATCTGAACTCTGGTTTGTATTTGCTGTAGTTTCATTCTTCAGACACAGAGCAGTGTATATACAAGAAGTTCAAGGAATGTTGACAAAAGCCTTCTCACAATCCACTTGCCTGAGATGAAAACCAGCAGTGTCCAAAATGCCTGTGAGAAAGACACTCATTTTTACCAGCCAGGCATTGTACCCCACAGCAGCATGTTCACAGAAAGTGACCTGAGCATTTACGTTTGATTTTCAGACAAGCAGGGGGTCAGGTCAGTGCTTGCTAGATGTGAAAAATGGGAAAGGTATGGGCATGCTGTTCTCCGTGGATTATCTCAGGTGGAACAGTTGTTAAAATCTTTATTTTTAGATTCAGTTTTGGAAGTCTGGAGCCTGTTTTGTATGAACTTATTTTACAATAGCAGTCAATAAAGCCTGCAAAATCATATCCAGATTCCAAATGGGCATTTTATGTCTTGTGGTCATTCCCACTTGTTCAAAAATGTCCATTGCCATATTTGATCTACAAGGGGCGGTTTGTGTTTCTTGTTATGAGTGCAGGCACTTCTAGAGACCAGTGCTTGGGGACTTCAAACTCGCTTCTTAATCCAGCTCCCCACGGTAACCTGGATATGGCAAAAACATAGTTAGTCATCTGTGCACACGCCTGTGGGAATGTGTGTGTTGGCTGTGGTAAGGTTGTCAGTAAATCTAGAGACATGCCCTATATTCTAGCAGCTCAAGATCAGCACCCATGTATATTTTCTGTCTTGAACTCAGTGCAGGGAGACGGGGCAAGGAAGAATACAAGCCCTTTTGGTAGTCATGCTCCCCATGCAAAGAAAATGAACCCATACCAACTTCTGTATTTAGGAGCTTGTGGGAGATGCTCTGGTTGAGTAAACTGTTTCTAAAGGGGATGGTACAGTACTTTGAGGAGAGTCTGTCACAAGCCAGGTGGAACAGATCTTTTCATTATAAAAGCAGCTTATGTTACATATTGCTGATCACTTAAAACTCAGAAGCAAAACGCAGCAGGTTTTCATCAGTCTCGAAATACCTCATACCTAGAGTTGAGCAATTTGAGGAAACAGCCAGAGTGGAAGAACAGAACAATTAAAACCCCATTAAAGTTTAAACTCCTTTCAAAAGTGGAGGATAACTAAGGAAGGTTTAAACAGTTCTTCAATCTGTAGCTGCGAGCAATTGGGACCAGCAGGAAAGAAGGCAGCTGGGAGACAGCCTTATTCCAACAGTCGCTCATTCTGCAGTGGTTGATATTGTCTGTGCATTGCTAGCTCAGGCAGAGGAGGCTAAGGTATGAAACAGTACCACAGAAATATAAGGATTTCTGCACTACAATTAAAAATGTAACAGAAAACCATTCGTTTAACAAAGAATATAAAAATGAAGGTGGAAACAGTGAAAAGTTTTGGATTTGCCTGAATCTGAAGACTCCATTTCAGTTCTCAAGGCACTCAGTCTCTCTGATAAGAAACCAGACTGTGTCTGCAATCTGGGACAAGACACTTTGAGACATGTTATGGGAAATCCGAAAATTAACCCTTGACAAAGCTATTCATGCTTGTCAAGCACAGCAAGACACCCAGTCCTAATAGATAAGGTGAAGCTTATCGGAGGAGATTGGTGCTGGATGTGGCGCAGAATTTAAAATGCTCAGAAAGCAGTGGGGATGGGGACAGGGAGGAGAAAGCTTACAGAACTATCCCCAGTGCCCACTTCAAGGAATAATTCTCAGCAATAGATGTGAGGGTTTTTTAAACAATAAAGATGATGATTCCTAAGGTGTTTCAGAAATCCGCATTAGAAAGAATACACAAATGTCATTTAGATTGGAATAATCTCAGAGGATGACTAGAGCATTTTACACTGGGCTTGTGTGCTTGCTACAGTATGCCATGGAAGACAGAAGCGTAGATGGGTTAAAAAGGGATTATGCTACCAAACAGTCATCAGTTGCAACCTCTCATTCAAGAAGCCCTTAAAACAGCTGCTGATGGAAGCCAGCAAGGTACAGCGGGGAATCAGTCAGCTCATGCTATCTCTCCACTTTCTTTTAACATCCACCGCTAGTCACTGTTGGAGACAGGATATCAGGAAAGATGGGCCTTTGATATGACCTGATATAACAGCCTTATAGTAAACAGAGAAAGCTATAAAAGCTTCTTCCTATGCCAAAAATATAGTCCAAATCAAAAGGAAAAAAAATACCGGTGGCACAGGGAAAATTGACATTAATTTGTTTGTATTGGCTGGAAAAATCCCTGTACTTGTCCTCAACTGTTATTTTTATTCTTATTAGTTCTCTGGGATGTTCTGCTAGAGAGAGAAAGGTGACTGCATATCAAATCTATACACTTCAAACACAGTTGATAAATGCCTGATGCTGGATATAGGGTAGTTGACAGGAATTTACAACACTCAAGCTTTGAGATAAGGTTGCAGATGTATCACTGCTGATCCCATTTTTCAGCAAACTGGTAGAAAACCACAACTAAAATACCAAAAAATCTCAATTCATGAAGGCTGTAGTCAGTCTCCTCTCTCTTTAGCACTCTTAAATTACAGAGCAGCACTAACAAATAAAGCATGGATTATCAACTGCTACTGTTTTGTTCAGCTGGAAACTGAAAACCAGGATACCTACGTTGCTAGAAAGTAACATCAGAGTCCCCAAGGACTTGCAGAAATAAAAGGGAGAGATAAAGCAAAATAGGATTACTTGGAACTTGGGAATTTCCACCATGTCATGAAAACGATGCTCTGTGTAGTTACAACACAAGAAAAGAGGCAGAACTAGCAAGGGTGTCACAAAAAGAAGCCTCCAGGTTGCAGATCTTGCAAGCTTTTTTTACTTTTTCATCCCTGAGGAATATATAGTAGGGGTGAATTGATAGCTACTGGGCTTCGTGCTGTCTGTCACAGTTACCTATGGGGCTGCAAAACAGCAGAAGGCCACTGGTGCAATGTGATGCATTGTTTCTTACATTCTTATGCCCTTAAAGAACTGGCTTTAGAAGTTTCAGGTTCTGCATTTTGTTGATTATTCATTGCCGTTATTGTCACATCTAGTGCAGAAAGGAAGATCTGGTTTTTTTAAGAGGTTTGAGCCAGATGAAATAGTCGATAGATGCTCATGTTATACGCTGCCTAACCAGGACCCAGGTGCTGAGTGAACAGTGCAAGAAGGATGAGGAGCCTGGTCCCCTGTGTGGCTGCCTAAGGAGCAGGCAACATGTGCCAGGTGAGCAGGCTGTACGTTTGTGTGCTTGAGTGAGCACCTCGCCTGTTTTCGGTATTGTTAGCAAGTGCACAAACTGCTGCCGTTAGAAAGCTGGGACAATACGGTTGTACAAAGTCACATGGATGCAGACCAAAAGCCTCACACAGTTCACCAGGTAGTGGACTGAAACGAATGGAGGGAAAGGATCTGTGTGGAAAAATGGGCTTTGGGCTGGATTCTTTTGAACAAGGAAAAGATTTCTGTCCAGGATCAGAAGCAGACTTTTAAATGGGGTGGCTGATGTTCCACTCTTTAAAGCCATGCAAAAGTCTAAGTTAATTTACTTTCTGAAGATCCACCATCTATTTATACTGTCTTGGTAAGGCTGCTGTTATTCATTTGCTCACATGATCCTCGATCTATCCATCTGTTCCCTAGCACAGTGATCTCCATCTAGAGAAAAATGCTGCTGCTTCTCCAGGTGCAAATTAAGGGGAGAGGAAAAGACGATGCAGTGGGGAGGTCTGCTGGGAATGAAAAAATGAGAGAGTGTGTTGAGAGACGCAGGGATCCTAGAGTTGATTCCTGTGGTGAATATTTACTTTCTGGTGTTCAGCATAAAGGTGATACCAGATAGGTCAGTCTTCTGGCTCTGATTATAGCCAGGAGTGGAAGGGTAATGAAGGAAAGTAGAGAAGGGAAACTTGGTCTCTAGGGACTTTTTTGAGAAGAAGATTGCATCTCCGTGATGGACTTTCCTTCAATTAATTTTCCAGTTGTTTTTTTGAACTCCTTCATGTTTTCCTGATTACATTCTACAGTGTAATTAAGCATGGGAAAGTACGTCCCCTTTTCTGTTTTACAGCCTCTGCTTGATAAAGTCATTCAGTGTCTGCTAGTTCGGAAGGTCTGAAATATAGTGAACGACCTTTCCCTATTCACCTTTCCTACACTGCTCATGATTATTGATCTTCTTCTCAGTCATTTCTTTTTCCAAGCAGAGAACTCCTACCCTATCTAATCACTGCTCATGTGGTACTCACTCCACACCTCTGATCAGCTTTGTCACTATCCACAATGTCTTTTCTGAATCTATTGTAACCTTTTTGAGGTGGCTGATTAAAATATTCAATACATACAGTATTCGAAATTATAGGCGAACCAGGCAGTGGCAGAATAATGTTCCCATTTTCTTCTCTATTTCCTTCCTAATAGTTTCTAATATTTTACTGGGCTTTTTGAGTGTTGCTGAATGCTGAACAGACATTTTTATATTATTCAAAATGGCTCCAAGAAATCTTTCCTAGTATTAATTCTAGTGAAGAGCCTACGCTTCTGTCTGCGTAGTTTTAGTTTTGAGGATCCTGAGAAGCTTTGTTCCATCAGCAAACTTTCTCAGTCTCACCATTCACTTCCTGTTCCACATTATTTTTAAAACGTCGAAGTGCACAGGCCTGCGCACAGTTCCCTGTGGAGCTGGTAACCTTCCTCTAAGAGGAAAACTCCACTTTAGTTTAACTGTTTTTTTCCTGTCTTTTAACCCATTATTAAGTCATAAGAGGATTGATTTAATGTCTTCAGAAACTTTAGGTGAAGAACCTTGCCAAAATTTTTCTTTCAATCAAAAAATACTTCTACAGCTGGATCACTTTTACAATTGTTAACACTTTCACAACATTTTAATGGATTTCTGAGATATGATTTCCCTTTGCAAAAGCTGTCCCAATATATCATATTTATTTACACCTCTGTTGCCCATATTCCTTATTATTGATTGTACCAATTTTGACCCTAATCACATCAGTTTTACGAAGCTGCAGTTCTCTGAAGCTTCCTTTGGGAAACTTTTTAAAAATCCATCAGTTGTCATTTTTCATTGCCTGATATAAGGAATGAGTTACCTATAATTTTAGAAACTTCCTTTAGAACTGTGACTTGATTAAACTTGGCAGAGTTGCCAAAGCAGCTTTCTTGTATTTTTAGAGTCTTTTTTGATAGGTGGTTCAAGTATTTTTTAAAGGTAGTACCGTAAGACCTGAAATATTTTGCCATTTTTGCTGCTCCTTTCAATTTTTTTTTCAGTGTAATCTTTGTCTTTGTTTGCATCCCATGTTGCAACTGGAAAGAACCCACAGTCTGTTATTTTCTAAAGTCTTATGATCTGTAAACAAGCCTCATGATTGTGCAGAGGGTTTGATTACAGGGTTCCAGCTAATGGAATAATGAAATTACTCTGTCTGTGTATCAGTAGCCTCCTAATGACCTATGAGCTTGCTGCCAGTTTCAAACAAATTTGATAGAAGGGTAGATCTGAAATATTATTGCATTTCTAAAGTTTCATGAAAATTGTCTGCGTACTGCAGAGAGACCTCAGCTGAATGGTTGCACTGAGCTGAAAGTCAAAAAGGTAAAGCTCAGACATTATTCTGTTTGTCAGCAGACAGATATATGGTCACAACCAGCGCAAGTGCTGTCTCTTGCCTGATAGAAAGTGTCACAGGGGACAAAAGAGAATATAAGGTTATTCCAGTGCTGGGAGACGTTTTGAGAAAAAGAAGACATAGACACACATAAAACCTGACTTCATTAGTTCTTCGGCATGTGAATTCAATTTTTAAAAGGTTTGAGTTAACAACATAATCAATTAAGATGTGGGTCTAAATTATGGCTCTCTCCAAGAATATTCTCTAAAGAGGGAAAACGAAAGGTCCACTTGCTGTGACTCCGTACACTACTTCATTTGGTGAGGCAGCTAGTTCTTCCCTCCGTGTGATAAAGCAGCCATATAAACCTAGTCCAAAGGTATTGAGTCTTTTGGACTCTGCGTCCCAAGGGAGCGCACGAGGAACAGCAGCTGTCTGTGTGGTCATCTCTGTATGCCCCCGTGGTTTGCTTGCCCAGTCTTTGGCCTTTTCCACCTCCTGGGTGCCAAGACAGGCAAGGAAGACTCGAGCTGAGCCTGATGATAGCAAAATTCTGCAGTGTGGAGGAGGATTAGTCTTCCACGCAGCAGTCAGGTATCTGCTGGGAGGGACCTTTTTGTTTCACGGTGTCCCCACACTGCAGTGAGAGTTCTTGGAGGTGACAGTTGGTATCAACCAGGCGAGGTCATCTAGCTCAAATGTCATGCTCTGGACTGTAGTTCTCCTCGCTCGCTTACATACTGCTTAATCCCATGCAGGATCACCCTTCTAATTTGGAATCATTAAAAAAAATCAACAGAACCAAACAACTTGATAATATGTGCTAAGGAGAGCTGGCATGATTTGCTTGTCTGTAGCACTTAAAAATGAAATGCTCCATCAGCAGGCTTCCTCAGTGCCATTCAAGGTGATGTAAACATGTACCAAAAATCTGAATAAAGTCGTATTTCTAACAGTGCAGGCAAAATTTCTGACCTAGTTTAGTCAGTCACTGTGCTTTTCTGGTTGTTCTGATTTGTTGTTCATTTACGTTGGGCAGCTGGACAACAGGAATTTGCATGGGCCACAAACAATGAAATAAAACAGCAAGATGTACTGTATTTTACTGAAACATAATATAAAGGGCAGCAGGGGACTTGTCAAAGCCCAATATTCTGAGACTGTAATTTTTTATCACTAGTTTATTTCCTAAACCAAAATGTTTTTGAGTATAAATATTGGATGAAAACAAAGCTGCACCACGTTTGCTGTCGTGGAGGCAAGACCTAAACCTACTTTTTATTAGAATTAAATTAATATGGCATAAGTAGTTTTATAGTTTTAACATTTTATTATTATTTATGTTCTAACTGCTTTGCATAAATACAACTGTTCCTTGCTTCTTTTTGTTTTTACTACTAATAAAAAGTAATAGGCATAATAATTCAGGGACTGTTTGCGTTTCCAGGCCCTTTTGTTCTGTCATGTTTACCTACTCAAGGAGACATACAGAAAGCCAGGCTGGGAAAAGCTGTAACACAAAATATAGCAGCCACTTTTCAACCAAAGTACGTATCTGGGAGGGGAAAAGCCTAAAACAAGTACTTACAATGAGGATTATTGATGAAAGGGCTTTCTAATAAAAAGAAGACTGAGAAAGTAGATGTGTGCAGAAATCTACAAGGATTGCTTTTCAATTTTATTCAGTGCATTACAGTAATTACATTATAGGTATATTAACAAAGATATTTCCCTAATTGCCAATTCAGTTCCTAGACTACTTAAAAACATGCAGAAAAATAACCCTACTTCTGATGGACATGAAGGTAATTTTTCGCAGTGACAACTCATTACATTTCATTCAACTATAAAAGGAGTTTTTAAGAAGTATGGAAAAAAGTCAGCAGTTCCAGAGCCAAGATACTAAAAATGTCAAACAATCATCAGAAAACTCATGAAGTTGGATTGTGCATCCAGAGTCTCTAATAACAAAGGAACAAGAGTTAATTTCCTCTGCTATTGTGTCAGAGGATGTGGTGTAGGAGCAGCATTTGTATATTTTAATGTATATTTAGCAGTACAGCTTGGAATATGTAGCAGAAAGTAAGTGACCTTCTGAAACTTGTAGAAATTTTTCCTTGGAGTTCCCTGGAGCCAGGAATGTACCCAGTACACATTGTACTGCTGATAGATTTATGTAAAGCAGCCTGCATTTAACCTCTTTCTAGTTAACCCTTAAACTGGTGGTGAGGGCTTTTCACAAACACTGACTTTAGAGAGCCTTCCCAGGCTCTTCCTGTTGCCAGTGCCTCCTGTGAACGTTTCAGAGCTCTACAAGGTTTAAACCTTCCTGCCCTGTCTCAGTGTCTAAAGTCTTCCTCTCCTCACTGGCTCTTTGGAGAAACTCCTTAGGTAAAGGCAGCTTTTTTTGAAAACCTCTCAAAACCTTTGATCAGTGGGTGCTTAATGCTTTATTTCCACTTATCCGTAACATGGTACCGCTTCAAAAGTTTTCCATGCAGTGTCTTCAAACACAATCATCTTGCATTCATGGGACCTTAATATATGTAAATTGCATTAGCAGAGCATGTGATGTCACTATTTATACATACTACCTTCAAATTTTCCCCAGTTCCCGTAGTCCTCCTTTCATACTTGTGTGGTTTACGAGTCACAAACAGGAGGGAATGAGGTGTAGTTTTAGTGATCGTTAGGCATATTGAGTATAATGGGTTACATCTTTATCACTGCCAGTTCTGGTCCCCTTAATTCCACTAATACCACGAAAGGCAATTGAATCATGTCTAGTGACTTCAAAGTGTTTTGTGGAAAGTTTATAGAGTTGTATAGTTTATATAGGTTTTAATAGCTTGTTGGTAAACCTAAGGATCAAATTCAGCTATTGACAAAACGAGGACAAGCGCCTTGACTTTGACTTCTTACATGGAATGTGTTTGAAGCTGTTGGAGCCTGCCTCTGGTTTCACTTACATTGGTATAGCGATCACTGCCATAGAAGCCGGTAGAATTGTTACACAGGCATAAATTTACTAAAACTTAGAAGAAAATTAGGCCCTAAGCCTCCTTTGCCTGGGTCATGTTTTAGTCGTCGATCATTTTATCCTCAGTTTGGGATAAGCCTCGATGAAATTTTGCACAGCCCTATCGTGTTTGCAATCTAAAAAGAGGTTAAGAAAATAGGCACACTGGGAGGAGTGACAATATGCAAATGCCTTTGCAAAGCACATTCATCCTCAGCAGAGTTGTAACATGTCCCACGGTTCTCATTAAGGGTTCTTTGCTAAATCTTTTTGTTTTTCCTGTCTTACTGGCAAGTGTTTACTATTCCCAGATACTTACTGTATTTAGCATCAAACTGTAGCTGGAATCACAGACAGCTGCTGAAAATGTTGGTGAGCAAGGAAAAAGCCGCAAACAAATGAAAGCTGAAGGTGGGAGTGGAGCAGGAATTCTCACGCCCAGCATGGTCAAAGACCAGGGAATGGGTTATGCTTTCTTCCACAGCACTGCTCTTTCACAGTTTGCATGGTCCCCCTTTAAGAAATGAAATATTCTCTGCAGTTCTCCAAAACTGGTCATAACTTAAACAAGCATCCTCCCACAGCATTCGGAAAATGAGTGCTGCTGTTATTAATTATATACATTGACATATAAACTCCCCTTCCTTCCCATAGCATCCCAATCTCAGAGAGTCTGAAGTGCTGCTGCTGGGCTCAGCCCGGCTGTTGGGGCCACTCGAAGTGAAATGTCTGCCTCTTTAGGACAAGCAGGTGTCTCACAGAATCCAGATGTTCTGCAACAGAGAGCAAGGCCTCAAAAAGCATCTCTCTCCCTTGTACCACATGCCTGAGACAGTGTTTCATTTTCCTCAGTAGAGGAAAATCCTGGGGCACCTTGGAAACCGTGATGTGAAATGCTGACTTCTGATGGCAATTGCCACCAATTTGCTTATTTAATTCTCAGCTTTTGTGAATTGGTCACTCAAGAATCAAACTCTGACGTGGAAGCCCTGCTATGATTTTTGAAGTATAATCCAAGAGCAGAGTATGTATACCTGGGAAGTTTGGGGTATGCCACTGCAAATCTGCGTGTAAGAGAAAAAAAAAGTAGGGGGGAGGTCCTAAATTTTGCATTGGAGATTTGAAACAGCGTTCAGCAAGACCTAAAACATGGCAATGACTGCTCCCAACCTCTGAGGGAGTCTTTAAGTTGACTACAATAGATTCTGAATCAGGAGATACATACCAACTTGAAAATGGAAATGCTGGACTGGTGTATCCTATTAAAATACTTCTGGCTCAATTACTCATCTCTCTGTTGTGAACGAGTGTGCTTTCCCTTATCCCGTTCCCAAAAGGGAAAGTTTCCATCTGTTTGTACTGTAAAGTTATTGATCTGGGTGGTGGCCGTGCCCGAGTCCTTGGAGACGTTCTAAAGGAGGCAGGGGAATCAAGCGCTGCTGCCTGAGTTATTGCGAGTTCACATTGGGTCGAACTCGAGGCCTGAGCAGTCTGCAGAGCTCAGGGACACAGCGACATCTGGACGGTAAATAAGAAAGGTCTCGCTATGAGGGTAGGTTTTTGCAAGTGCAGTGGATCTATTTTTAAGGTCAGAGCCCCCAGGTGTCCTTCCTCCTTGCAACAGACACATACGCAGTTCGGAGAGAAAATTTGTTGGCTGGCTCAGTGTGAAACAAACTGCCATACACTGATGTGGATTTCCTTTATGTGGAGTCTGCGGAACCAGTTGCAGCTCAGAGCCAGTTCTCAGTAAATTTTTTATGGTCCATTTCTAGTGGTTCTCCTGCTAGTAGAGATTGTTCATCAACCAAATAGCAGGCTGAATCTGTCCAGTCTGAAAGAGCAGAGTTATGCTGAGGACAATTTTGGCCCCATGTGTCCATGTTGGAGCTATTGGATCTTTTGGATGTTTTATTTCTCAGTTTTTCTGTTGGCTTTTGTCTCTTTCACTTGATAAACCTCTCTTATTCCATCTGGATTTCCACTTCCTGTGTCCAAATCTCATCTGTCTAACTTTTCTAACTTTAGGAAATAAAGATGAAATGTGTAGAAGGCAGAAATGAAATGCTGGCCCCACTGAAGAAGGCAGAAAAACTGGGACTGATTGAATGGATTCATACTTTTACTTTCAGTGTTTCAGGCTGAGCACCTGGGGGGACTCTGGCATCTAGTAACTACAGCTAGCATTGAAAAAAATTTGCCTTTTTCGCTATCTGATTTTCTTCCTGGTCCATGCCTGTTTGCAGAAAAATATATAAGACTCTTTTTCCACAGTGCCATGATCTCTTCCCCTGCAAAAAATTATAAGCAATATTCATTAATATTATTACATAACTCTTACATGATTTTTTGGTCTAAAAATCTCAAAGTAGACGGCAGGGGTAACTGAACAGTATCATTCCTATTCTAGGGAAGACAGACACTCAGTGCTGTACATTTTTTGCTCCACGCCTCATCCATTGAACTATGGTGGAAGAGCAAACTGTGAGTCCATTGTTCCAGATAAAACTGTATGTGCACACATAACTGTGGATGAGCAGGACATAAGCAGGTACTTGCCTGGTTTATTTAAATGCCCCTCTGCCAGGCATCAGCAAAGGCACGCTACTTACCGTCTTATGACTTGTGTATTCACTAATTTTAAAATTTACTATAGTTTCAAGTACTCAAGCTTAAAATTCCCTTTCTGAGAGAGTTCATGTGAATAGGAGTGAAGTACTTGAATATTTGTGGAAAATGAAGACAAAAGGGGCATAAGCGAATATTTATGGAAATTGATTGTGATATGCACCCCATTCTGCTGGGCTAATCAGCATGAGATTGACTGTGTTAATGTTAGGCAGCTTGTCCCAGTCCCCGTGTGGAGGCATCAACAGTGGATTGTGGAGAGGCCACTTGCCTTCCAGCTCCAGAGCAAGGACCAGGAGCAATTGCTCTGAGGAGAGCAATTGCCACCCTTTGTGCATTGCTGTGACCGCACATTGCTACCCAGGTCTAGGTGAGAGCACCGGGGATTGGATAGCCTTGCACCCTCTGTTTAATACAATAGCTTCCTTTAAAAACAAGATCATATATTTATTTCCTCATCATATGACTAGGGGAAAAAAAAAAAAGATAAAGCAGACAAGAATACTCTCATTTATTAGGCTTAGGGAGCTCTGATGTTCAAGCCTGGTTCTTGTGGGAACTGAAGATAAGAGAAAAAGCTCCCCACTGCCAGATATAACCTCTGCAGCAGGATCCTTAGAAAAAAAAAGACGTACAACTGAAAATGTTTTCCTTTGTACTGTTGGGTTTTTTATGTTCCTAGGGACCAGCTACATGGATCTGGGAATTATATGATAAACTTTGGATTTATACCGTCAGTTCCTATGCCTCTTATTTTTATACTTGCTTAGATTCTGATCTCAGTGCGTTGCTGCTTTTCACAGTACATTTAAAAAATCCACTTATACACACATGGGTTTGATATGGGTCATACCCTAAAGATACAATCTGGCCAAGAAATTAAATTTTAACAATTAAAAGGAAAGAAGCAAGGAATAAAATTATTACCACATTTTAATCTTTTTCTCTTGGTGAACTTTATATACTGGCTAAATAGTACTCTTACAAAGTATGACAGGTATCTATTTGTGCCAAAATAGTCTTGAAAAGGTGTGGTATGGTGTTCCCCAGATTACACATGAATATGTGACCTAAAGCAAAGAGAATAGTGGAATTGGTTTGACAAGCACTGAAGATCTCTGAATCAGGGAGAGAGCAGACATATTGCTATCCAAAGGAAGGGAAAACACCATTGAAGGAAGGAAAAGGGATTTATAAAAGGGTTTTCTAAATAGAATTTACTTGATTCTTAAAGATCTCTCCTCATTCTTTAAGAAACGGGTGTGTTGCAGTCAAGACAGGCACAAAACCCAAACTGCTATCACTTTTGTTATATTAACAGACTAAGTACAATAGTATTTAACATAAACATTTTATAAACATATCACTACCACAGCACATTGTGCTGTGAGGAGCATGCACATGAATTTACAGTTCATTATATGAAAAAAAAGTGATAATTTATATTAGATTATGCACAACCTTTTGGAAGGCATCTGTTAACCAAGTACTAGGAAAGATTGCTGTAAGCTACTCTGTATTGTGTTCTAGTTCCCGGTTCTGAGCATTATTCTGACAGAGACATCTCTGTGCTGTGGTGAGTAAGCATTAGGAACCAGCTCTTGGTTCGAGAAGAGCAGGCTTGGGTCCTGCAAAAGGTGGGCAGAAGATAGCCAAAAGTATGTGCAAATGGAACCAGCAAAACAAGGTGACTTAAGAAAAGTGAGTTCCTTGTAGCCTCCTGGCAAGCCCTGGTGGGAGGCCTGGTTTGGTGGTCTGTATTTTTAAGTATATGTAAAGCAGCCTTCTCCAAGTATTTTGAGGTGTACCTTTTGGTCCGTGAAACATATGCTAAATACAGATATCTTCTTGTTCAGACTTAACCAAATACATGTATCAGTAACTGACATTTTTCAAATGCCTAATGCCACGTTGTAAAAGATTTCAGGTAAATACAGGGAAATTCTCTCATAATTAATTGTGAATTATTTTGGACATACATATAATTTTGGGAAAAGTATTTTTTTCTACAGCTCCTATCATAAACAAACAATGATGCTCACATTGCTGCCCCAGGAAAAATATATTTCACTCTCATGGGCTTTCATTGAATAAAGAGATTTTGAACTGAGCTCCTTAAAATACCAATGCTCTATATTATTCCCCAGACACAGATATAAATCTTTATAATAGTGCACTTTACAAGCAGCACTTCTGAGTCTTTTTTGATTGGTAATCACAGTGTTTCCTTATTAATACAGTAAAAAATGTAAAAGACATAAACATTTTGCAATCTATCTGTTCTTTCTGTATGGATATACATCAGCTTCTGCTTTAAGCAGTCCTAATGTTTCACCCATCGTATTTTTTATGGGTTTATATGGGAAGGAAATTGTACCCGAAAACTGAATTCAGTGACAGCCGTTCTGTGAATAAATCCAGTTATCTTTGGTATTCTGGATATAATAAAAATGTACAAAGTTAAATTTCTGCATCATCACAGAGTTATGTCGACTGTTTTTAATGTTGGTAAGAAAACAGAGTTCCAACCAACAGCTTTTTTTCTCCAGATGCTGCCTGATTTCATGTTATGTTTTCATTAAAACATCTTGTTTGAAAATCTAAGAGACACTGTCCACTTGCTAATCCTGACAGTAAAATATCTGATCAAAATGTAGAAATATGCAGGAGTAAAAAATAACCTACAGTTTGGATAAAACATAAAAGTCCAGATATTCCTAATATTTTTTAGCCTCATAATTTTCCCATACCCTTGTGCCATGGCTTTGCTGGATCCTATGAAGACCAAACTGTAGGACAGCATATTTCTCTAACCGCCCCAGTTATAAAGGCAACGGGTTTTTCTCTCACCTTGATTCACATTGTGTTCTTGTTTGGTGGGGAGCTATGAATATGTTGGCTCCCATAACTTGGCATGAATTCTGGTAAGCCCACATCCTTCCCACTAGCAAGATGTATTTCTAGAAGAATTCAGCCACATTTGGCAGACCCTCGTTCCTTACCTTCTTTTTGCATGTCTGGACAACATTTTTAGGAAATCCTCTCTTTTCATTTGGGAAGACAGAGGAATAGGGTTTTTTTTTGTGGAAAGTGCAGACATCAAGAGGTCTTTCTTACACTGTTGCACGCTGAGGTAAATGTTTTAAAACTCTGAGAACTGGGTGTCTTTGGAGTAAAGCACAATTTTGGCAGTGTCAGCTGACAATGTGATTCCCATTTCAGAACATTATTTTGACTTTATTACTATTTGCTATTTGCCAGCTGTCATTACCTGTTAGAGTCACCTACAATGAAGACAAATGGAAAGTGAGTCTATTTCTTAGACCCTAGGCAAAGTTAAAGCAAAGCCTGGAATCACCACTGCTATTTGTTACTGTCAGTAAGACAAAATAAGACAATTCGCTAATGCTGGTGGAGCCTGAGCATCTCTGGAACAGGTCAGGCACTGCTCTACAAGTACCATGCAGATGCTAAACCCACTGTATTCCAAAAAGTATTTGCGAAGTAGGGTATGCTAACCCTCTAGAATACGAGTAGCAAATACAGTACAGACTTTTTATACCACTCTATATGCCTTCAGGATCATCTTCTCTGGCTTTTCATAGAATATCATCTGGTTATCGCAGCAAGATTTTTTGAGGCCATTACTTGAATTTGTATAAAATCTTTGAGGGGATGAAAGATGAAGTCAATAGCACTATGTAGTCCTGTATTTTTAGACTTCCATGAAGTTATAGATACTCTACTACAAATACTCTGTTTATAGCTTAGTTGTGTAATTTCCAGGGTAACCTTGGGACCTTACTTGCTGCTTAGTCTTAGGGATAATGATAAATAGTTAATAGGGGTTTTGAACCCATCTCATAGAGCATTTCATAAGAATGCCACGGAAACATGATTCAGTTGAAGAATCTACACAGCAGTACAAAGCTGGCTGGATGACCACATGCAGGTTGTCAAGAGAAGGATTTCCTGTCAAAAAGCAAAGCTATATTCATTAGGATTTTGCAGGAATATTGGGTACCTTTTTGGTCTAGTTTGGTGTGATATGTTATGAACCTTATGGGAAATATATGCTTGTAATATTTTTAGGTGATATGAAGCTGAAGGGACTGCAAGGATGCTGAAAGACAGGATTAGGATTCAAAATTATTTTGACAAATTGGAGATATGGGCTGGAAAAAATGGATGAAAAATCAAACCTGCAAGAAAGCAGGTATAGTAAGTGACCAAATACAGTCAGGAAAGTTGGTTAGGATCAGTTTTTCAGAATTAGTTTTGGAGTTAGTGTGGATTACAAACTGAACATAAATCATGTTGTTGTGGGAGAGATAAGCTTCATGATGGGATTTATAAACAGGAAGGCAGCCTGTCACATAGAAGGAGTCCTTGTCCTCTGGTCAGGAGTGGTAAAACCTAGCTGAATTGCTAGGTCCATTTTTGAGACTTCCAAATAAGATATGGATCATACAGAAACAGTTCAGAGAATGGATATGAAAATGGTGAAAGTTCTAGAAAGTGTCTTCCATGAAGTACTGAAATATGATTTGTAAAGTTTGGTGACAACGCATACCTGGAGAGAAAGCTAAGGCACTGAGGTGTAGGGTTTTCTGGTTCTGCGTAGGAAACTCACACCTGCAGTACTCTTTGCAGTTTAGAGCAGTCTCGTGCAGAAGCAGGTCTTCCTAGTCAAGCACGCATTGGCCATGCAGTCCACAGAGGATAGTAAATGTGTAATCCTAAGGCTTCCTGAAGTGTGACACATAGATGTCCCAAATAATAGACATAAATCGTATACTTTCTTGTGTATCACTACTATTAACGATTATTTATAGAGTTCCTTGTGTGGATCTGACAGTACATAGATATAAAGTCAGATGTTTCCTCTGGCTGTATTTCTCTGCAACATAATCAACAAAGGTACAGATTACATCAGAGTTTTTAGAAACTGCGATGTCTGTTTAGCCAAAGAAATGCTTATTCCGATACCGAATGCCTCAGTGTGGTAGTAGACCAGAAAGGACACTCGGTGCAATGTGTTCGGTGAATAATGTGAATAGTGGAAAGGGGCTGTGCTGAAGACTAACAATGGTAAAACAAGTGACATATTAGTTGACTGGGATGGACTGCAACACAGCAGAACATAGAAGGATAACTGGGAGAGTACAATGCTGCAGAAATCTTGAAAATCCATTGAACCATAAAAGTGATCTCGATCCTCCTTTTGATTAAGGTGGAAGAAGTATATCTAGACCATTCCCAATTATGTTTAATATATTCTTAAAAAGCTCCCTCCCTTTCTGAAGGTTCCACATAGTTTCCAGTTTCCAGAGCTGGATAATTTTTCTTGTACATATATATGTACACACACACACACACACACACACACACACACAATTAGTTCTCTGCTGAAAAATAAGCCTGTTGCCAATTACTTCTTCTCATGCCCTTAATGCTTCCTTCATTGCCACACCAGAGGGTGATAGTTAGGGTTTATCATAGATTTCTTTCTAATTCAGCTATTCCTGTTATATCCCATTTTCTAAACATCTTACTGTTCCTGCTGCTCTGCTCTTCAGTCTCCTCAATTTGACTACATCTTTCACAAAGCATGACACTGAGAGCTGACACAGAAGTACCGCTGAGCTTGCTAGCAATGAGGAGAGTGAGACAATTTCTTCCCATGTCTTACACAGGACGTTCTGCTTAACACATGTCAGAATGAGATCTGTCAATTTTTTTTTCCTAACAGCGTTATACCATTGGCTGAGAGTTAGTTACTCTGCCATCTTCTACAACACCAGGCCTTTGTCTATGCCAGTAGCTCCTGACTAATTAAGCACCACTGTATTGGGTTTGATTTTTCTTTCATTACAGATCCAGTACTTTCTACCTGCCTGTAGTAGATTTTTTTTGGTTGACTTAGGAGCCATGCTAATATAACTAGGGAGGGAACTCAGGCTGTAGCAGAATAAGCAAAGAGTCAGTATTTCACAAACATTACGTGTTACCAGCTAACCAACTGGGAGTAGCACCATCTCCTGATGGTGGACATGGACTCATTCTTGTGACAACGAGTCATGTTAAGGGCTGAAGTCTCTCTGTGCATTGCTGGTTTTTTCCTTTAATCATCTGTGTACTGAAGCAGCTATGACACCAGACACAGGGCTGTCTCAGGAACAAGAGTGATTGTGAAAGCTGATGTTAACACGTACCATGACAGATAGTGGTGAACCCAGTCAGGGCTAAAGATCATAATGGGTCTCTGTACCTGTTACTTTGCATGAAAAAAGGAACAAATCCTAGGGCTTTTTTCCAAAGGACCGGGAGCATTGCAATCCCGGATAAAAGCAGAAATATTCCACTGTCTAGTCACATTTAGTCTAGGTTTCCATAAATCCCTGATCATGGGTATCTTTACAAATTGCACTGCACGGAGAACTAAGCTGCCCTTGAATATTAATAACCCAGACTAACCAGATCAGTTCTGTATTAAGGTCATGCCACTCACTGCCTGCCCGGTGATGTCAGGTCAGTTCCAACAGTCTTTAAAGCACCACATAATTGAAGGCCATGAATGTTAATAAAAACTTTTCGTTCCATTGATGCACATGTTCAGGAATGACTAGGAGTTGTGTAAAACGCTGGGCTTTTGTCTCTAACAAGAATATCTGTGGAAACCCATAGGTGCCAAAGGCTTTGCATGTTCTGCCCCCAGCTTTGGAGCATGGTGCCAGCTGAGACTCAGAATGTTAATTCCACAAATGCCTTCAAGTCAAGACTACAGGCATGTTTGTTTAATCTGGCTTTTCCTGAACAATAGCTCTGTCTCTGGGTGCATTCTCTGAAGTGCTCTAAGATTTTTTTTTTGTGGGTTTTTTTAACATGAAGAGCACCACATATGTAAATGTATAAAATGTGCCATGTGTTTTTAATGTGCAGTGATACATTTGTCTTCATCACCCTGTTCAAAAAAGGAAACTTGCATTCATTTGATTCCAAGAACTCGAAAGATTTTTTTATACTAGCAATGAAGTTAAAAAATA
>Ga0181612_160753_pt1 | contig 29802 bp, 19 predicted proteins | sample HoacroProtozoa21_FD_119630 | JGI IMG/M metagenome (GOLD analysis project Ga0181612, IMG submission 119630) | Hoatzin crop microbial communities from Cojedes, Venezuel. Combined Assembly of Gp0051906, Gp0051904, Gp0051908 | reverse complement strand
GCCCGGCCCGGTGCCCGGGAGGCCCCCGGGGTGGTCTCTCACCGGCGTGTGGGGGGTGGCTCAGGGGCCCCCGCAGCCCCGGGCCCCTGGCGGGGCTTAAGCAGAGCGCGATGCTGCACTCAGGTGGCGTTCTTGGCACTTCCTCGTTGTTGGGAGGCCAAGCTGCTTGGAAATGGTGATTTTGTATGCATACACGTATATTTTTACGTCTGTTCAACCTTGTTCGGGTTGTTTATAGGCGGTGTTGCTCAGTAGGGCTTGCCTGTTAAGTGCTCCCCAAGAATGCGACTTGAAATGCCTCATTTTCCTTTCTGAAAAGAGAAGGACAGAGAATAATAAGAATTTCAGAGTTCTAGGAGCACCTCATCCTCACACAAAAGAACGGGGAAAAAGAGTAGCTAGCAGACTACCTTTTTAGTAGTATTAACTAGCATGCAGCCCAGAATGAGTAGGCCATGAAGAGAGGCAGGCCTAACGAATTTGAAGTGATGTTACTGCAAATACTGGTTTGTTGTTGATATCAGCTGTAAACTTTCAGCTTGTCTGCGTGCGGGGAGTGTGGGCTGATTTCTTCCAAAGAGCAGGGCATGCGTTGTGCATCACAAGTCTTTGGAATTTGGATTGTTTTGTTGACAGAAGTGTGTGAATACACTAGAAGTGCAGTTTTCTTGCTGCCAGCTCTAAGCTGGCTGTATCTGCCAAGATCTCCCAGTTCCTCGTGTGCTGGCAGGTGAAGCTGTTGTGCTGGGTTGTGAGCAAGGACGATGGAGAGCTCGGCACGTGCTCTGCTGTTTTGGAGGGTTGAAGGTTGGTCGCTTAACCAGGAGGACAGGAAAATTTTGGACCATCTCTGCTAGGCTGACTAGAAAACACAACTTCATCGGAGCCTTTAAACTGTATCTGATATTAATGCTTGTGTTTTGTTTTGTTTTTTCTTTTTTAACTTGTGAAAAATGATTAGCTGGTAGTTTGATACCACGTATATCTTAGATTAATGGGATTAATATAAGTTGCTTCCTGACATATAAACACCAATACTTTTTTCCTTATCCACAGAACAATATGCTGGACTTTGTGTTTGCTGTTGATGATTCTGTGACCTGGCATATGATGAACTTGTTAAAGAACAGGAGTCATTATTCCTTCCTAAAAGTTTTTGGGCCAAAACAGATAAGTAGTATACAGAGCTATGGAGCAGGCATTTACTACAATACTTTAGTGCCCTGTAATGGTAGGGTAAGTACAAATAGTTTGAGTAAGTCAAATGTTTGCCTGTGAAGTATTGAAACAGTTAGCTTAACGTGGATTTCTGTGCAGGAAGAAAATCTTGTAGATTGCAACTAGTCCTTCACTCCTGCTATCTTTGATATTTTTGTCTCAAACTTTCACGAACGGCACACTAATTAAAAAGCAAACAGAGCAGCTGCTCCTACACTTTAAAAGTGCGAGCAATGTTTGGAATTTGCAACTAAAGCACTTCAGAAACTGAATTTATGTTCCTTATTACTTGCTTTCTGCCAGTTTTGGGGGTTGTGAAGCGTATCACATGGGTAAAGGGGGCCTTAATTTCAGTAGTTGACCATGTGGTAATAGGAAAGTGGCTTCTTACAGTTGGAACTGACATCTATGTTGTTTAATGGCTAACATCCTGACCTGTGAAGCTTGGGTATAATTAATATTTTTAGGTAAGCAGTACTTGTCCAGCAAGTCCTGCCCCTGCATCTGTGTGTAGACTGTGTTCGGTAGGGAGCGCAGGTAGGAATCAGGGGAGGGAAACATTGTGTCAGCATTTTATTTTGAGTAACTTTTGCCATCTGGTAACAAACTGCACATAGGGAAAGCAAGTTATTTTAAGAAAGATGGGAAGTGAAATGAAATGAAATGAAGGACAGTCAGGGGAAAAATGCTGTGTGAGCAATATATCCCTACCTGAAGTTTCTCAGAGCATGCATGATGGCAGCAATGTTGGGTATACATCGGAATTCTTCACGGAAAGTTGGAGGGGCAGATAGTCCAGTCTATTACGTACTTGCTATTTTGTTTAAAGGCATCTGTGTGAGGCAAGAATTTGGAGTTTAAATCTTGTCCTCTTTATGTGAAAGGGGGCTTTGGATTTTATTTTAAAGACCAATGGGCTTTGCTATGAAATTCTGTTGTTCTTGGCTCTTTATGTCCTTACCTTGTGCTGTAATGACTGTCATATCACAGCCTATGGTCCTTTGTTATCCAGAAATTCTAGAGTTGGCTGCCTTGCTGTGGTGATAATCTTTGGAAACTCAGGAAGTGCAAATTGGTAACAAACTGTTGAAAGTTCATGTTTTTTCCAGTTACATAAAATGAACTGCAAAATCACAACTTCTTTTCTAACATTAAAGAGCAAAAGAAAAATCTCCTTGATACACATGCAACCCCCCAGTAAAGGTACACATAAATGTCTGGGAGTTTTGTTTATTTTAGATCTCCGACAAACTATTTCTTGAGTGTTTTCAATATCATAAAGGATACTGTGGATTATTCCAACTGTTGTTAACGTTTGGCTGGTGCAAAACTGATCATAACCTTCCAAAAATCTTTTAATGAACAGTTGTATTGTAATGTTCAGATCTCTTCAGTGTCAATGTCTGTCTAGGCTAGGCTTCTTTGGGTTTTTAAGTCTTTTGCTGTAGTGATTGATCCTGGGGTGACTTTATTGTAACTTTGATTCTAGAAAGGATCTTAGAGGGTTTTGTGCATCTTCCTGTTCCACTTCACCTCGCCCCCAAGACTGCATGTAAATAGAATTTTTTTTCTTTTACCTCTTGTAAAATGTAAAACATTTTAAAGACCAATGGGCTTTGCTATGAAATTCTGTTGTTCTTGGCTCTTTAATGTTATCCATCCAGTTTTTTTATTGGTGGTGTGAGTACCTTAGAATTAATGACAGTTATAGTAACTAAGCAGTAAGTTTCATATAGTGAAAACGGTGCATCGTTTTTCAAAAGCCTTTAATTCACTTTTTTTTTCCAGATGATAAAATATGGTGTAATTAGCACTGATACCCTGATTGATGATTTACTTCACTGGAAAACCCTCTATGTCGCTGGACGTCTACAAAAACCGGTAACTGTTAGTCTGTTCAGTTATCTGTCTTGAAATGCAGGAAATGACAGGGCTGGAAAATGATCAGTTGTAGTTTTAACTGTTAAGGATCTATGCATCAGTACTGAACAAGTAATTTGCCCTGATTTAGGGGTCTAGTCCTAGAGGGATAATCTCTCAGAAAGGAAGTGAAATGTAGTCTTTAATGATGTTCTGTGTTATGAGAAAAAAAACTGGAGGTAAGTATATTAATCACAGTCTTCTGCCTGTAGTAAATCTTGAATAACTGGACTATATAAACACAAAGTCCCTTTAATGTTAAATGTTATAATAATAAATGTTATTTCATGCCAAATTATAGGAGTCGCCAAAATTTAACACAGTTAAATAATGGAAGTCTTTAAAGATGAAAGCTGCTTCGCTGTGCAGTTAGTGTCTAGTTCGTGGTATTGTTAAAGTATCTATAATTGACCAAATTCTGAAGCATGCTGGTTCTCCTCCATGTTTGTGTCGTAAAAAATACGAGGTCTGTGCCTTCCCATCAGTGCCTGACTTGAAGCGTTTTCAGCACATGGCAGCAGCTGAAATTTCTTCAGAGGGGAGGCAGGGAAGGAAAGAACTCTGTTCAAGTCTTAGAACAGAAGTTAATTATGCTTGTAACTAAAAACTTGGGGTGAAAGTTTGAATAGATTGTCTCAGTGCTACTGGCTTTTTGCCATCTCCAGGGTCGTATTCTAACATGATACATGTTAGAACAGCTGTTATCTTTATAAAGAATGAAACTTAGTACATTGAGGAACATAACCGAAGGAAGAATTCTGAGTTTCACATTAATGATGAATGCTGAATATTTATTTTCAGTGTAACTGCTTTTGCTGCTGCTTTGATTTATATTAGGATTTTTCATCTTCATAACATATACGAACTGTGCTTCGTATCTTTTGATTAAATTCAATGGGAGTACGTGCTTGCACAAGAAGGCAGAATTTGGTATTCTGTTCAGCTACTAACAAGACAGCAGTGATACTGCTGTGTTTGGTAGATAAAAGAAGAAATCAGTCCAGGTTATCTTCATAAAACTCACAGGAATTTGCACTGAGTAAATACTGCAGGAGTTAAACTAGAATTGGACTGAAAGATTACTTGGTAAACTTTTGAACTGTCTCTTTTCCTGTAGAATCTATAAAACCACTAACTATGATTTTGAGTGTTACACCATGTTGACCAAAAATGACCAAATAATTTGTTTAGATCTGTTGTACAGGTTTTAAATGTCTGCTGTTTCTGGCTTCACAACTGATTTGATGTTTTGATATATATCTGTTGTAAGTGGTAGTGATATAGAAAGCTGTTTTAGCTCCTTGTAAATGCACAATAAATCTCTTTTGGAAGGGACAAGGGGTTACATTTGTTTGTTTTCTTATACCCTACGATCTCTTGCATACCATTTGCCATTTGTGCTAATTGTGGACACAGCTGACTGAAGTTGAATTAATACTGTTTAACAGATTGTTTGGGAATTTCCTCCTCATTCTCATGTAGAGGAGGAAGAGCTCAGTGCCTTTCTGGTGTTCTGTTATAAAGCTGTCACTCCGTTAGTGAGAGCCATCCAAGCTGTTTTAGCACACAAGCTAAAACATTTGCTTTGGCTTGAGAATCTTGGCTTAACTTTCACTGAAGGTTTTCGTTTGTTATGAACTGGTTGCCTTGACCGAGTAATCTTTCCAGAATGTTTGGCAGAATAGATGGAGTTTGGAATTGCCATCTAGAAATGCGAACTTTTCTTCCCAGGCTTTGTTTGTGTTAAAAGTTTACTGGCTTTTCATCCGACATGAAATCTGTAATGCTGATTAGCTAAATACCCATTTAACTAACGAAAAATTGAATAAACTTATTTGTAACTCCTCCATAACTGATGGGTTTCCTAAATAAAAAAAAAAAGTAATGCTGCTGTACCTAAAAAGTAAAAAAAATAAGTACAAGTGACATGTAATTTGTTTTCAGAGGAAGAAGATTTTAAAAAGATCTGAAGTGTTACTAAATTTTTGTTAGAGTGTAAGTAATTGCTTTTGTGTAAGCAGCTGTATTTGCTGTTGTCCTGGAGAAACTATTAAGAGAAGGAAGCATTCAATAAATAAAAGTGAGGTGAGAGGGAGAGGAGTATGAACAGTGTATAGAAATAGCTTGTAGTGTTTTAGAGACACCTTGGGAGGTTTAGGTTTTTCATATTATAAAAATTCCCGTGAAGGAGAGACAGACCACATACTTGTTTACAGAACTTTTCCATTGTCCAAATCTGTAAAAACATTTTTTGAAAGAGAATGGAAACATCCTTGTATTGTGATGTTTAGTAGAGTGTAGATGTGGCTAAATGGCAAACTGGAACGGTGCTTTTACACCTTTCGTTCTATAATGAGATTTTCTTTGTATATTTTGTTTGTCTGTAAGTACCTTTGTGCATGCATGCCTGCAGTTTCTGGTGTATGAACTTTCCTAGCAGTGAAGGTAGTACATTTCCTGCTTTAAACCGTTTTGATTACTAAGGGGCATACTTACTTATAAAATTGAATATATGCCTCATTTAAAATAGTTAATAATTTTAAAGTCTCAACTGTACTGTTAGTTGACTGAATTCACTGTATACTGTAAAACCAAAATAAATTGACGGCTTCTTTCCCCCTTGCCTGATGTGGTACAGTGAGTAGTTCTGATTGTAAGTTCTGTGCACTGGGACAAAGCCTTCCTTAACTTTGGTCTTCTTTCAGTTTTACCCCAAGAGTCAACATTCATTCTTGTCATACCTGGGTGATAACTATTACACTCTGTCTTCCTGGGAGACTTCTAGCTATCTGAACTGTTTAAAGTTTGTTCATAAATGGTATCACTACTGCAGTGTTTCATGCATTTACATTGTGAAGCCTAGCATATTCTAGCCCTTTGAAAAAATTCTGGTTTATGTTAAAGAATATTCATAGCAAAGGAAGAGAACCATTCTGTGATTGTTCCTTTTACTTCACTAAAGCGAGTTCCGTGAGGGGGAGTAGCATCTCTGCTGAGTTTCACATTTTAAAAGTGTGGTGGTGTTAACACACATCTATAACTTGCTGTTATTTCCAGGGTTATCCTAAGGTATAAGGAGTTTGTGTGACTGCTTGCAGTGCCACAGACTGCTCTTCTGTCTTTCCTTAGGGCTTCCCTGTAGCAGCAAGTTATTAAAGTACGTACAAGTGAATTGTTGAAGAGATTTTCAATATCAGTTTATCCTCATGGCCAGCCTGTCTTGTTTGTTGGATCTTATCTGAGCAAGTCTGTATGCAGGCAGTAAATTTCTCCCATGGTTTTCAAGGAAATAAAGTTTATTCTGGCAGATGAATGTATTGTATTTCAATGTGTTCTATCAATGTCTTTCATTTTAATGCTAAAAAAAAATACAAAATAATTTGTGGGAGAAGTTAGGAGGAATTCTGAAATGTTTATTTGTACAATGAACTATTTATTTTTAAAATGAAAATGAAAGAGCGGAAAACATCCTTCAAAAATCTACCCTGGACCAATTCCAGACTGTCGTATAGATTTGGTGTTAGGCAAACTCATGCTTGAGTGCAGAATGATTGAAACAAGGAGCCCATGTACAGTTGCATTCACCACCGTATCAAAATGAGGTATTGTTGTAGTTTTGTCCCTCTTAAAGATTTCACCAAAATTAAAAATCATGTTCTGAATATAGTATTGGCCAACCACGACATTGCTTTGTCACTGCCATTTCTGCAAGAAGAATTTTGTGTAGCAGATATGTCTGATTCTCTTACTTTCTTTACTAAATCTGCGTTGGCTGCCTTTATTTTCTTCTTCCTTAACAGAGTATTTACATTCCTAAAGGAAAATATGTGCTTGAAAGTAGATCTTAGCTATTTCAGGTTATATTTGGCGACAGAATTTCAAGTAACACTGCAACTCATTTGTGTGTGAATGGGCTTTTGGGGAGAAAAAGCAAGCTGGATACATTTGTTCATAACTGCCAATGGGTTTGCATGTTAAGGTATTCTAGAGTAAACCAGTCTGAAGAAGCTGCCCTTTATAAGCAAGATGGTGTTGCTTAACAGGCAGGTATTCTAGGGAGAGTTGTTTCCAAAACGGTGTAATTGGCCATCTTGTAAGCCAGGCTGATTTCGTCTGTCTATAATAATATGTCTCTATATTCAGTTCTTACTGAAGGTCTTCTTTTTATTCCAGTATATTCCCGTATCCTCGGTGACTGGATTCTGTAGTTGGTCTTGAACAGTTTGCATGTTTCCTAAAAATAAACTTTTCTTTGTGGCACGTAGACGCACTCAACTTCAGGAATCTGTTCTTCATGTATATGTGAAATTCCCTTTGACTTCACATTCCGCTCATACAAAGTGCAAGATAAAGCCCTGCTTCTTCTAGGAGGACAACTGATGTCTAAGAAAGTACTTGAAGTATATGATCAAGTCCTGTAGTTAAAGAAAAAAAGAAAGATGAATAGGAAAACTTACCTTTTTTTCTGATATTCCATTGTCTTTCCGTGTCACAGTGGTCTTTTTTTCTTATTGCATAATCACGTATGAAGTATTTCTGTTGATGCATTCATATTTTGCGTTTTGATTACTCCTAAATTCATGAAAATAAAAAAATGAGGTTAATTAATGGCTGTTGCTTATAGCAGCTCTGGCTGTGTTTGTAAAAACAACCTTTTGTAGCAGGCTATTGATTCTTAAAAATGTTCCTCTCTCTCCCACTATGTAAACAAAAGGGGATACTCTAGTCTTTATTCTACCATAATAATAGGATCTAATCTTAAATAAATTTCATATTTATTTTTCATGTTGGATTGAGTAACATTTCTAGCTCCATCTTCGGTGGCGCATCTCTGAAGTCTTGCTTGACTCTGCTTTTTCAGGTGAAAATACTGACACAGAATGAGAATAGCAAGCTGCAAGCTGCTCTTGTTAGCAATCTGAAGAGTGCCGTCACAGCAGCCTTTCTCATGTTACCGGAAAGTTTTTCTGAAGAAGACCTCTATATGCAGATTGCAGGACTCTCCTATTCTGGTTAGTATGTGGTGTCTGAAGTCGCTGAGGAGCAAAGCTGTAGTTGGAGCTGTTGTACCACAGTAGAAAGCCTGATGTGTAATACGTCATCTGCTCCCCTGCTTTGGGCCCACGCTGTTGTGTGCTCCAAGAACAATATTTTACTGCTGTGTTATATAACAGCGTGTGAAGAGTAATTGTGCTTATGCACAGAAAACAGGTATAGGTACATAAGCAAAACTTCTTATACCTGCTTGATTTATGAACCACTAAATATGGGTGATTGAATATGGTGAAATAACATGGGTTTTTTCTGTTTATGTGGATTACATTTTTGTTTTGATGGTTCAAAACCTTGGAAAAAATTTCTCTTTCCACGCTGTGTAAGGTTGATTCATCTGATAGTCTGACCCACGCTTTGTTATCTCTTACCTTTTTGCATGTGCTGTGTTTAAGATTCTTATTTAGTGATCATAATCGGGATCTTTAAGTTTCTTCAGTGTACACTTAACACTTGCCTCCTGATTGGTATTTGTTGACTTTGTTTTGGTAAGAGAATTTCCTCCTTTCTTTAGTTATAAAATTGATATGGGAAAAAAATACTTCAAATGACTCCTTAGTACAAGATTTAATTGTTACAATTTAGTTTAGCATGGCTCTTTAAATGTTGATATTCTTAATGAAATCACTGTGAACAAGTTTGGTTGGAGTTGTACTTTATACAACACTTCGTTGCTCATATAGAAATGCAAGTTTGGCTTTTAAGAACAAGCACAGGTAGGCAGGTAGGGTTTATAAGCTGCAATTTGCTCAGCATTTCCTTACCATTTTTTTCTGAATCATTATCTGTTTGAAAGCAACAGTAAAGTAAAGAGGGTACTGCCAGTGGGATGGCTAAGGGTTGCTAACCAGGGGTGTTTACTACAGGACTGCATACCTGCTCACCTGAAACCTGCCCAGGAATGTCATTAGATTTTTGGTGAGCACTGGTGACCAAGATACTTCTTTATGCATCCTTTGAAACAGTGCAATTAACTAAAAATGTGCAAGATCAGTTACCGTGCTGTAAGAGGTTGAGATTGGCTCCACGGTGTGAACAAAGCTAAAGCAGTAAGACTCCCGGTTGGCAATGTTCATGAAAAAGGCCATCAATTACATGTTTGTGGATATTTTATTTTGCTGCCATTTCATTAAGTCTTAAACTTTTCAGAGGGTATACAAGTAGACAGAATTGATACTGTGTGTTACTCTGATCACTCTCCTTGGGGACTGGTGAAAGGAGTTGTTCATGCTTTAATTTGGAAAATGTTGATCCTTTTATTTTTATATGCATTTTTTTGAGAGCAGTGAGTCAGTACCATTTATATGGGAAGTGTTTGTTTTGTGGCTTGCCATAAATTGAAATAAATGGAGTAATGCTAGCAAGTTGCAACCTTGCAACACCGTTTGTCTCCTGAATGTGGGAAGTGGGAAAATTAATTGATCCAGGATTTTTTGTTGATATGTGCTGGGCTGGGCCTCTGACTCGTGGTTGATAATCCTGGAAGCTGCCAGGGTAGTACCTAATAGAGGTAGATGAGTGCGCTGTTACAGACTAACTGCCTTTTCACCTATTATCTTCAAGACTTTTCAGTCATGTATCATAAAAGAAAACTGTAAAGGTCAGTAATGTAACAGTGGCATTAAAAGGAGTTGCTTTTTCTTTTTTTTTTACTAACAAAATATGTAGCTAAGAGGAAAAGGTGATCCTGTGATCTTACCAAGACTGCTATTAGATGTACTTGAGGTGCTGCTCTTGAAATGCAGAGACAATGCAAATTATTTTCTTTCAATATTCGAAAATTGAAGGTTATTTGTTTCTACCTACGAAGTATTTGGGCTGGTCAATCTGTTTAGTAATCTGTTGAAACTGATGTATGGTTGCAAAGAATATAACTATGTTACTGCAGCTCTCGAGACTGAACTTGACAGCTGGAATTTTTTTGTTGTCTGAGTGAAAATGTGGACACATGGGTTGATGACATGACAGCATATGAGAGGCCACATAAAAATTCTGAATCTTATTTTCTGTGCTTGAAGGTATTTGAAAAGGTTTTTTTGACTATTGGAAGGTGAACCTTATTGTGGATTATACAGGCATCGGTAGAATTGGAGAATAAAGTTTTAGATGGCAGCTTTGTAGTATGTTGGTTTCCGTTATATTCTGCTTCTTCGGGTATTCATTTGTTTCTTAATTAATAAACTTTTTCTTTTCTTGACTAGGTGATTTCAGAATGGTAATAGGAGAAGACAGATCGAAAGTGCAGAACATAGTGAAACCTAATGTTGTCCATTTTCAGAAGCTGTACAGTAACATATTACAGGACTGCCCTCAGGTGGTGTATAAGCACCATCTGGGAAGGCTAGAGGCAAGTGTTCTTCAAAACATCTTTAAAACAAGGAAGTGGAAGTGCTTTATCACATTGACAGAAGGCAAGAATTAGGTCATACACTAAGGCGAGCGGTTGTAGTCACTGTACTTGCTATTTGTTATGTTTCTGTCATTTAGTTAATTTTGCAGCCAGAAGACTTGCCTAAAATACCGGTCTCTGCATGTGTAGTAACTACTGTTCATTTTGTTTGAGTATGGGCACAGAACTAGAGCACTAGCAAAGGAACAAGAGTAGAGAATTTTAAATTGTGTGTTCTAATGACTACCATATGGGAACCACAGTCTAGGAAGTGATGAATAAACATAAGGTTTGTGTTAAAAAGATCAGGCTGTAACTTAGAGGTGCAGCTTTCTGCGGTCAAAAACTGCATCTTGCAAAGAAAACCCCGGAGTGCTAGTTATGAAGATCAGTTGACTAAACCCACATGGAATTCTGGCATTATCTTTAAATACCCATACTAAACCAATTTTTACTAGTATTTTGGAAGCAGGTATCCAAAATGACCAGTATCTTGAATTCCATCTTTCTGGCGTAAATGTAACATTGCAGTTAGGGGAGAGATGCCACACTCGGGGTTCCAGTAGCATTTTTCCCTCTTGTAGTATGCGTGTCCCTCTGTGAATATTCAAGTTTGGTACACATTTCAACATGAAGTTACAAATAGCATGGGTTGTCTCATGGACATGGGTATCTCTTTATCCTCAAGTCACCTTGGTAGTTAGCTCACAAAGGCCTCCTTTCAGGGTGTCTTTCTTAGACACTGAAGTACAGATACAAGCAAGCTTGTGTACAGTAAACAATTTTACTGCAATGCTTTGGAGTACAGCGTAGGCAAACTTGTATTACACTGCAGCTGTCTCCATGTTTTATCAATGTGCTTTTGAACAGTTTAGTGGAAGAATTATTTAAATGAACGTTGAAAAGAATCAGTAATGCTTTCTCCAAGAAAATGGCTAGTTACAAGAATACTCCCTGTCGTGTTACCTTTAAACAAACCCTGGCAGCATACTACAGATGTGTTACTGGATAATAAATGTGTCTGTAATTCCATAGTAGTCATCAAGGCAGTTGGTTAAATGCCATCATTTTACTGCTGATTTTGAGCAAAGTGATTTCATACTTGGTGTTCCCACATCTTGGTCTGGTTATTGGCCTTTATTCCTCAGGGTAGGAAGAGGGTAACTGCTATCTGGAGTGCTGTTTAACACAGAATAGAAAACCCCTCTCCAAGCATATGTCTTCAGAGTTATAGAGAAAATGCAGTCTTAAAAGACTCCTCAAAACCAATTGAAGGCAGATACTAGTTCTTATAGTTCTGGTTCAGGCGTGGATTCCTCCCACATAATGCTAGGAGCTTGCTCACTGTCGGCTCCCTCTGTAGTCAGTGGGTGATTCATCTGGATATCATTTTCTCCCCATTGACTAAAGGGAGTGTATAGGGCAACTAGACTCCTGTCTGATGTGTCCACGAGCTGTCTAAAAGTTGTGTGGGAGGAACTGAGTTCTTCACATTTTCCTCCAGTTTTGGAGATATCTGCTCCATTATGAGTTTTTCAGTATTTGTGCTTGTGTTCTGTGTAAATGTGTCCAGGTGTGCATGTTGGTATCTCTGTATTCAAAAAAGGGTCATTGAATTTCTGATTTAGATTGGAAAATGTGGAATGAATGTTAACTTCAAATTATACAAACCAGATGTGGGTTGAGTTTAAAGCAGAGAAAATGTTTTTCAAACTAAACTTGAAATGTGTATGTGTATAGTTTGATTATATTTGGGCAGAAGAAACTGAGCTAAGTGGTCTTTTGGGACCTCCACCACCCCCCGGCATTGTAGTGTATTCAGCTTTCCAAAGGAAATTGGATAAAGCAGAAATAATACAGTTTCAGTGACAAGTTGCTTGCAGAGGTAGCAAGATCATGTGTGTACATTAGTTTTCCCTTGGATAAAAATTAACATCTTTACGTTGAGCTGTTCTTCAGGTTCAGAACTGAGATACTGCAATTCTCAGTGCTTGGGAAGTTTGCGTTAGCATTGTCAGTGACTCTTGCAAGTAAAATGGGTCGTGTTCTTTGGGATATTTATCAGAGGTCAAAGATAGGCAGAAGACTTTTTTGACTTCTTTGAAAAAGGGAACTTACTTTATTAACACTGAATGTTTTTACTGTCTTATTTTTTACTTTTATCAATCATTCAGATTGATAAAAGTCCAGAAGGTCAATTTACACAACTAATGGCTTTGCCAAGGACTCTGCAACAAAAGATAACTTCTCTGGTGGACCCTCCTGGAAAAAACAGAGATGTGGAAGAAATCTTACTGCAAGTTGCCCATGACCCTGACTGCGGATTTGTGGTGCATCAAGGTAGGCAGAGGTCAATGTCTGTAATCTCCTTTAAGACATGGTAGATATACAGACTTATTGTACGTGTTCTTCGAGATCAGACATGATCTTCCACTTAGAGAAGGAAGATGAAAACAAGAGGTTAGTCTTGAGATACATTCCTAAAAGCATGGGTTTGGATTTGTTTGATTGCAAACAGGTTCTCTGAAATACTAGCAAATAGCACTTCTACTGATATAGAAAGGTACGTTTTGGTTTGGACTTGAAAGAAGTAGTCTTTGTGGATTAGTGTGGCCTGCTTAGACCATCTAGCTCTCTTTGGGATGCCTACACCTTCAGGACTTCATTGGCTGGCATAACTTCATCTAAATACTAAGCTATAGATCCTTGGAGTCGTACATTGCAATGCTAAGTGAGTTTTTTAGCTTGCTGACATTACCTTTTCCAGTTTTTGTAGTTAGTCCAGATATGTGAGCTCTGACAGAGAACTCGGGCTTTGAGGAAAATGATTGAGATGTTTCTCATAGTTGCAGATAACATCATCTTGCCCCACAGAAGCTATATGAGCAAATCAAAGCTTATACTGCAGACATCAATGTTTTATTATTCCGCAGAAAAATGAAAACGTTTAATACCCGAAGAGTTCTTCACATCCTTAAAGAACTTGACACATCTTGGTTGCAAGTGGCCAATTTTGCAAGCTGCTTGAGCACGCCAGAAACTCCCTAGATGCCTGAGAGGCACTAGACACTAGCCAACTGCTGAGGGAGCTCTTACACTGATTTCTGTTTGGGAAAATTAAGCTCCTGAGTGCTGCAGTTCTCCACAGACATCAACGTGTCTGTTTTATTTCATGTCAGTCTGTGGCAGCTTCTATGCTATGATGGCTGGACTGCAACAGTAATGTGATAATAGCTGAATCCTGGAGCAGGCGTTGCAGTGGTTGTGGGCTGCATATAGCTTTAGAGCTCAGAGTTGTCCACCCTGAGCTAACTGTCCTCGTGGTTGTTATTTATGTGGGGTATTGCAGGCATAGATGTGACTGTGCACAGTGGGGCACCAGTTCAAAATCAAAACACTAGATAGATCTAGTCTGCTCAAGTCAGGCAGTTTATACTCTTAGGACAACAAATCAAAACCCCTTTTCCACTTTTGTGGCCAAAACATTTCCCTAATTCAAGAATCTGGGTAGAGGATAAGACAAGGCATTTGGTAATTCTACAAGACAAAGCTGATTACTCAAACTGAATTGCATTGTTCCGAAGTATTTTACTAGCTCAACATGATTTGTTCCCTTTACCTGCCCATCCCTGCACCCCCACCCCATATTATTTTCCGGGGAATATAGTATCCCTCTTATTCATGAATTTCCCTAAGCTTTGTTCTTCACTATAGAAGTAGCTTTGAAAGACAGATTTTTAAATAATACTTGAAATTATATTCTACATTCTGGTTAATGCAGAAGAATAACTTTCAGTTTGAGAGACTAACTCTGGGACTGCTATGTTTCTACTTTTTTAAGTATGTAGTAATTACAGTAGCTTTTTTCTGCACAAGTCAGTATGCTTTTATATAAATGTGTTAGATAAAACCTGGTACTTTAAAAAGAAAAAGTTTTAATGTTTTATTTACTGTTCCATTAATACCACTGTACAATGAGAACTGAATGTGCCACAGTACAAAGTGGTAACCGAGCCTTATCTCCAAAAGCTGATAATTTAAAAAGGCCAGACAAACGCTGCACAATGTAGGCATCTCTACTTAATCAGAGCAGTGCAAAATCCCAGTTTCATATTGAAGTAAACAATAAGTACAATTTGTTCTGTTTTAGAAAGTTAATGTGCTAGAACTTAAAGGAAACAACTCTGAATCCTTTGTGACTAATCTTCTTAGAGAAATAATGGGAGCACTAAAAGAATTAATTTGATCAATTCCTACTGGTTGTTATCTGTTTTAATATTGATTTTTTTATGTTATATATAAAATAATTTAAAATAGCTTAGAGGGTCTTTTCAATTAGTATGAGAAAGCTGAACAGAGACAAACTTTCTCAGCTAAGTGTGTGTTTCACTTGCAGGCTGGCTTGATTGTATAACTCGAAAATTATTTAACTTGTTTGTGTATGTTGGAGAATAAAAAAATCCCACCAAAACTGCTAGGATGGGTAACATCTGTGTGCTTTTCTATCTGCAGGCATTTCGGGAATTGTGAGATCTTCCAGTATAGTGCAGAGTGCTAAAACCATACTAACAGCTGGTAAGAATGTGTGTGATTTCTATCAACATAGGCCTTCTGATTTCACAAAGTAAAAATTATAGGGCCCCAAGACTGGCTTGTTACAAGAGGTTAAAGAATAAAGGTTTTGGGTGTCTAATTGAAAGCCCCTGGAAAATAAAAGTAATATTTAAAACAGAAGCTTTATATAACTACTGACAAATTGTAAAATACCAAAAGGAATTGGAGTCTATCTGATGCTTAAACAAACAAGCAAAAAACCTGAAAAACCCAAAAGTAACAAAAACCCAATTTCTGACTTCAGTTTTATTTTATATGTGGGCCGGGTTTGGCTGATGTGCAGTAGTTCTGCTGCTCTTGTATTAAAAAATGGAAATAATGACTTTATAATTCACTCTATCTTTCTACATGTGAGTGGATCCCTAAATGATCAGTTTATAATATTGGTGTGTTATGTAGACTATAAGGTTATTTCATCATAAAATGAAGGAGGAGTTGAGTTTTGAGGGAGAGAACTTTGACAGGATCTGATGTCAGGCTCGGAAGACAGGTGTGTATTTGAAGACATCACATATTCCAAACTCCGCCTGTCCTTGGTGTGCATTGGATATGACCGACTCTCATACTTCAAAATTAATTACATTAGAAGAAGGGTTGAGTATTACAAAGTCAATGTGAGAGAAGGTATTAAGGGAGGAAAAAAGGACTTGCTTGGATTGAAACATGGGGAAACTAGGGATGCTTTTCAGCTATTAAAGTCTTCCTAACTGAATGAAAGTTAATGCCAGTTACATAGCTGGAGCGTTATCCTCTTTTCTGAGTTCTGGGATAAATCTAATTTTAAGGTGCCCTGATTTTTACATTTTAAAAAGTTGAAAGCACTGCAGCTCAGTTTAAAAGACAGACTTAAGACCTGACCCTTCATTTACTTAAAACTGGGATCAGGAGATAGACTTAATGCCTGCAAAGTGAAAAATCCTTGCTGCTTGCATGAAGTTGTTCGTATAATTTTCTGGACTCATTGATACTTATTCCTAATTCCTCCACTAAAGCAATTATATACAAATGATGCCATTACTGGTTTTAAAAGCAGCTGTATAGTTTCTGACTGAGCAATCCTTACCCAGGCTTCTACAGCTGCCGTTCCCTTCCCATTTAGTATTGAAGTTGGTGGCTCCCTGTTGTACTTCCTACCCCCTTGTAAAGAAACACAAGTTGCAGTGTTCAGGACCATTAGTGGTCTGCTGAGTCAAATAAGCAGAAACAGTTGTACCTCTTATATGCTTCTGTTAACAGTGTAATTCCATTAACTGGAAGAAGTATAACAGAACTGTTGCCTAACTTTGTTTAGGAGCTAGAGGCAACTAAGGACATAGCTCTGAGAAAAGCAAATTTTTTATTTTCTATGAGTTAGGCATATTGCAAGTATGAGTTTCTAGTGTAAGGTTTCCAACCAAATAGGTGAGGTTTCTCTTTTAAGATTTGTTGTCAAAATTACCTGGTAGTGGTCACGACTTCTTCTATTGCAACATACTTCTTTTAGAAATACCAGCTTGTCATCTATATGTTTCTAAATCCACAGAGAGTAGATTTTTGTGAGCAAAATAATTGGAGGGGAGTGGTGTCAAAGGCAGTGGTTATCAAGCTGAATTCAGTGCTTGTGACAGTTAGCGGCCTGACTGACACGTGGAGCAAAGCTGTATGAGTAAACTGCAAGAGTATGAGTAAAAGTAGTCAAGCTTTGTCAGGTTACTCATGGTCGTCTCCTGTCTCTTCTGATAGAAAGCAAATCACCTCTGGGAATCGTTAGCTCCTTTCGTGTGTCATGCAGTAAATCACTTGCAGCCTGTAGTATTACTAGGACTTTTGGGAAGTCCTAAGGCGTGTTTTAGTAGGACTTGTAATTTTTACCGTGTTTTCTGTTTTGTGCACCTGAAACTAGATATTTATCAAATTATATTTCTTCCCTTTGTCTTAACTGCTTTTTGGTGTATATATAGTGTGGGGTTGTGGTTTTTTTAATTTATTTTAAAACAAACTTTAGTTGCCTTCTAACCAGCCGGTTACGTAGAGTGATTTCCTAACCTCTGAGTGTTGTTTAATGAATGCAAAGCTTGCCTGTGGAGCTAACCTTCCTGAGCACTGCTGTGCAGGCCGACTTGGCTGGAGAACGGGAGTCCTGCTGCTGCAGAGAGGATCGGGAGGCTGTCGGTAACATGTGCCGCTGCACGTAAAATAAGTGTTGCCTCCCTTGCTGGTTTAGGCATAGCCCTGCTTCCCAGCGACCCTGTGCGTGGGCCTTACCAGAGCACCACCAGTTTTACTCACTGAAGATGGACAGAAGCACAGGAATAGTGTTTTTGTAATAAAAACCTACACTGTAGTGCACATTAAAGAAGAAATTAAATTTAGCTGACCAGGCATGTGACCTCAGTATTTTTCAGATGTGATGCTTGTATCATCTTCAGTGATCTGTCCTGGAATTTAGGCGAGATGGGTTTCCATGGGTTTAGCAGTGAGTTAGTAGAAGCCTTTTGCCTGTTTTTATTCAACTGTTTCTCTCCAAACATTTACGGTTGACTTTATGTGAAGTCTTGCTGTATCTTTTAATGAAGATTTTCTCCCAATCAGTTTCCTAACGTAAACAATTTGTCACTAGTAGGCAGGCATTAATGCCGCTCACCTTGTGTTTGCCGTTTCTCGGGGCTTTTATCTGCTGATAGGCACATCGATACATGCTGTACACGGACAGCAAATGGTGGCTCCTACGTTGAAAGTATTTGCTTGACTCGTGCAAGGAATGGGTATTACAGGAGAGTGTTCAGCTTTTAAATTTAATCCCTAAGGATGCTGTATTTCTTTCTTCATTCTTTAACCAAAACTGGTCTAATGTTTTCTTCCCCTAAGACCTATTTTCACACTTTGTAGTAGAGACTTTAGCAAGAGTATTACGGCTCTGTCCTTCTGCAGTGCCTACGTCAAGGATAGTAGCTAAAATGAGAGAATTATGAAAGAGATTCATTAAATCAGTGGCTCCATTAAATAAGCTGTGGCTATTTTTTCTTGCTGTTCCTGGTAACTCTACAAGTACTTTTGTCCTAAGTCTCTTTGCAGAAGGATTAGTTTTCATTACATGGCCATCATTCTCTCTGAAGGGTAATGAGGGACACACAGTTATTTCCTTAGCTGTTTGTTTTGTCTTAACAACAACAAAAAAAAGCGAAATGGCTACTCTGGTCTATAGCATGGTAGGCCAATGTACAGCATGTTTCTAAATTAAATGTTAAATAGGGACTAGTTGTTGCTGGGATGGCATGCTGTGTATTAACATTATTGGCAAGGCGCACAAGCGAAACAAGAATTTCAGCCCATTTATGAGAACTTTTTTCATCTGTCTCTGCCAGTGTGGTTTCAAAGTTAAGCTCAAGCTCTATGTTTTTGTTTGTTGTTAAATGCCCTATTTAGTTTTTGAAAATGTGCCTATGTATTTCTTTGAGTCTGTGGTGAGATCGCCTCTCTGTTTCCCATTAGAGATGGCACCATCTATTTGATTTATTTTCCCACATAGCCAGAGTCTACCCGGTCTTTGGGAACTAACTCTGAAGTTCTTATATTTAGCTCCTCTGAAGGAGATGTTCATACTTCTTTAGCTTAGATTTCTTTATATGTTGCTAGAGGAATGCTGCAGGCCTTGAAAATCTCTTATAAATAAAATACTATGAATTAAACCATCAGTTGAAGCAATTGTTCAAGATACTTTTAAGTTAGCACAAATGCTTGTAGCTGCTCTGAATAACACTTTATTTTCTTAGACTTGGAATATTAGTATAGTATGTCTTCATGGAAGATTTTTTTAACTATAAGTAACAGCTTTATAAATAAAATATTCTGTAGATTCGTGATAACTGCTGTCTTCAACAGCTGCCTGAGCAGATACTGCATACCACTGCACCTCACTGTAAATATGTCTAAGTCTGCATGTGCTTGTGCATGATACATTAACAATATGTAACTATTTGCCTCCACATGCCAGCTTTTCAGCCGTATATGCATTAGTCTTTTTTTTTTTTTTTGAAAGGAAATAATGAATACTACAGCCAGGCATATCTACTGGTACACTTTAGGGGACTTATATTGTAGCCAAATTACTATCTTACAATGCTAACACTTCCAAAAAAATGAACATGGAACATTAATTAAAACCAGATACAACTTATGTTTACACTGAAATTTTGTGGTCTTGATTCCATGTGCATTAGGTCTTTGTTCTGTATCATATAGTGGAAAAATCTAAAGGGGAGGTGGAACCACCAAGTCATAGACTCATAGCCAGAGTAGAAAGACATTTTCATGTGGTCCAACTGCTTCAGATTCCGAGACTGAGCCATAATTACAACCATTAACTTTTACTACAGATGTGACTCATCACCCTGAGGGCTGCTTTAAGAAGCTAGCTGTATGTACAAACCTGTATTTCACTTTGTAGCGTGATGTGCTAGGGCAGAAATGTAAGCATCTCATTACATAAGGCTCCAGTGGGTGGAGTTCAGTAGAGTGCTCCCTGCAGGGGGACAATACAAAGGAGAAAAATCTCTTTATGTTGAGCTGCTGCAAGAGGCAGAGTAGGCTGGCAAGCTGATAGAACAACCTGACTTGCAGGCTGCATAATTACTCCTGCAGGGCTGTATCAGCTGTGTTGCTGTTGATTTGCCACATGCCGTGTGCATACTGTCCTTCCAGAACTACCCCGACTTCATTGGAATGGCAGAACAACATCGACTCTGGCAGAGCAACTTCAGTATTCAAGGGGCTGTATCCTGGAAGTATAGTACCTAGGAGATTGGGCAGTAATTTTCAAAAGCTGTACAGTTACGTAGTTTTAACTTTGGAGCCACTTCTTGCATTTATGTGCTGTGCCTGAGCTCAGTCTGGCCTCGTTCTGCAACTGGAATTCCTACACTACGTACAATTTTAATGCAGATATGTGAGGCGCTTCAGAATTTACGTGATTATTTACTTGTTACTTGAGATGCTGCAAAGGAAAGCCCATCATGACTTCATTTGTGTGTTTGCTTTTAGCAAAAACCTATTAGATATAGAAAAGTTTGAGCTTACAAAGCCACGTGCATCCCATATGTAAGCTGAAAATATGTGTATGCATGATTCCTTGCAAAATGTAAAATCGAGTTTATTTAAATTGCACTTAGAGAGACAAGAAATGCAAACTGGTGATATACAAGATATTTGTTATGCTAGGCTTTTTAGTCTGTCACATTCTTTCAGGAACAGAGCATGCACTTTTCCTTGTTACTGCATACTCATTTGACTTCTGGTGACTCTAGACTGCTAACACTGAATGCATCTTTCACTTAAAGTATTTATCTTCATTTGGTTGCTTTCTAAGGTCTTTTCAAAACCGGATATTATCATAACCATTTTTTTTTTCCTCTGCCCAAAAGTCCAATGCAATAGATGGTTAAACCTGAGTTGAAGTGGCTCATTTGTTCCAGAAGATCTTTCCTTGTGTTATGGTGTGTCCTACTGTGTGACTTTTGGCTAAATTGCTGCTGTGTACTTCTAGTCAGTCTTGTCAGGTAAACAGTGTTCTGGTAAATAAATGTAAGAAAGATTGTGTAAGTATAATGTGCCATACTTTTTGATCTGTTCATGCAAGTGTGAAAATTAAAGCTTTTTGTGCAGCAATAAAACATTGCCTTTTCAGTTTTGAATTTGTAAGGGTGTGATTAGACTCTGTTGTAATCTGAAAAGTCACTCTGTGTTTTATGTTGGTTGCTTTTTGTTGTTGTTTTGGGGTGGGTTTTTAATCAAAAAAAGCTGGAAGGAAGAAAAATAAGTAGCTCCACTGTCTGGGAGCTCAGAACCATGCTGAAATGCCAAGACTAACAATATTTTGATTTTAAGTTTCCAAATACTAGATGACTAAACCCAGGAAAAGGCTGTATCTTTTTTTGCTGTAGGTCTATATGAGAAGGCTCATCTCGTGTAGCACTTCAGAAAGTGTTTAACTCTGAGGGTACACATTGCAAATTGTGTGGGAGACATCCTCAGTCACTGTTTATCTAAAACTTGTAGAAGCTTGGAGGCAATGACTGCTGCAAAATCCTACTGTATCTTTATGAAAATTGAGAAATGCCTTCCTTCGTTGTAGGCCTGGCATAATGGCATGGTGTTTACCAAAGTTCGGTGCTTGTGGGCTGGTGCAGGATGATGCTGGAGTATGACAGCTGTTCTGGGGTGTCGTGAGGCTGATTGTAAACAAGTGACAGTCAGGTTACTCTGAAGCAAAATTGGTCCAGACAACATCCCTGTGACAGGGTATTCACACTGGTGTCCATGGTATACTTCTGATATTGGCAGTGTTGCCACATTACAGCTGTTTGTCATAATCTTGTTATTTTTGCTCCTTTGAGTTCACCTGGTTATATGCCTTACTGAACTGGTTTGTCATACCCATCATTATTTCAGTATTATCTTTTTCTACCTAAGGACACAAATATCTATGCATTATGCAAGTTGAGTAGTTTTATTCTCTTGCAGATGTGCTGTGCTCTCAGTTATGAAATGGTAGCTGCCATTAGTTAGAATGAGGCAATAACAAAATATTCGTGGAGGTTACAGTGTACTTGACAACTTGCTGAAACCAGAACAGATTTCCACCTCAACAGTCAGCAGCACATTTCCAGTGAAGAAAAAAAAAAAAAAAAACCACCAACCAACCCAATTCTCATTTTTCATTCACAAGCCTTTGCATAGCAGTGCTCTGGGTTTGTTTGTCCTGGGAAGCTGCTGGCGGTGTGCAGTGTTTGATTACATTTAATCCAGATGAGCACCAGTGTGATGCTTTGCAGTTCTAACTGTGTAGAATTGGACTACAGCAAGGCAACCGAGTGCCTGATGTATAGCATCAAGTAAGGCTAACTAAAATCTGATTAGCAGAAGAAATTGGTAAAGTAGGATTTGGAAGTATAAAACTTGCTGTCTACCAGTCGTGCGGAGCTTGCTTGAGCAGACTGTTTGTTTGTCCTGGTTCACGCCTCTCTCCCCTGCCTCTTTATACCTTCAGTAAAAATTCAGCTGCGCAGCTTTGGGCATAGCTGTGGTTCTTGATGATTAGGCCTCTTCTAATCTACAGAATCTGGTGGTGGGCTCCTGTCTCAAGGGCCGAAATTCTTCGACAACTAGATTCCTCTCACAGATGGGGCCAGCTAGTTAACCTGCACACCTAACAGCCTGATTTCTCTCAGTAGCCCTGCTTGGGTGCCGTGCTGCAGTCTGGCAGGCTGCTGGTGTCTGTTACCGGGCCAGACTACAATCCTGCTCAGCTGGACATGCTACCTAGCAGTAGGTCAGAAAGGGCTTGAAAAGCAGAATATATTGGCTTGGTGAGGGTCTGCAGTAGACACAGGTGGTTTGAAAGCCTTCCTGGATTTAGCATGTAGGAACAATGATGTAAATCAGAAGTTGCCCTCTGTACTAGTTAAGAGTTTTGTCGTGAATCTCTACATTAGCTATACCTTGGTCATTGTCTAGACAATGTCCTTGTGTGCAACATCGTCGGGCCTTCAGAATGAGCCTACTCTGTTCTGCATGCTTTAGTACTATAAGAAGTATTTTTTTGTGTTGTTATTTACTGTGTTATGAATGTGACAAGAAGGTTATTTCCATGTCTGCCTGATGGATTAGGCTGTCATTCTCGCAGGGAAATACTTTAATTCATGTAGTAAGAATCTAGTATTTGAGTTAGCCTTCCTAAATGTTGATGTTTTCTGGGGTTTGTGTGTTTTTTGTTTTATTTTTTAGGCTTGAAGAAATCTATGACTTACAGTATGAAGAAATTATATAAAATGACGAAAGGATGGTTAAGGAAGACATCTTGAGTCTTGACATACTGTGTATGGGTAAATAAATGGTACTTTCTCTCTAAATATTTTGCAGATGTTACTGTGCCTATTGAGTGGATTAAAGTACATTGAAGAAGTCTGTTCTGATAATTTACATGCCCAATTTTACTTTTAAGGTGGGAACTTTTGTTAGTGGTGGAAGGTTCAATGGTAATAGGGCAAAGGAATTATACTCTGTAAATACTGAAATGAATTTTCCTGTATGCTATAACTTGGATTTTCAGAAAACCTGAGTAAAAAGGATTGATTGTACATATGAATTAAAAACCAAAGCCGCTCATTTTCCATGTATGGCTAGCTTTATATTCCAAAATACCCTCAGGCTCTTTCAAAACATTCACTGTCCCAATTTGAGCTCTGTCAGGGACTTAGGGAACAGGAGAGTCCATTGAGTTTTAAGCAGATATGAAACCGTCCTTCCAAAATGCATTATTTCTGCACTAACATGTTCATGCTTAGAATTCTTCCGAGAATGCTTACTGGATGCTTCTGCAGGGTAGACTTCATGAAAAGTAAATTTTTTCTCAGATGTGTGACATTCTGAATCCGAGAACTTTGACAATGACTTTCAGTGTGGGCAAGAGTGATGGAAACGAGAAGCTTGCCAGGTTATCAGATGCTTTCATAAACATTCTGTGTTCTGTTCAGGAGACTGAGATGACAACTGCCCAGCTGCTAGCGTTGTCAGAAGTGTCATAGTTGGAAGGAAAGTCATGCGTTCATTGACTTCCAGGACCTGCTTGAGCAGATTTATGAAATGGGTGTTGTTTGGCAGAAGATCTATTTAAGTGCTTTGAAGTTGGGAATTTTATGAACAAAAGGACGTGTTGTTTGATTCTTTGAATACGAATTTTTTTTTTTGAAAATACCATCCACAAAGATAAAACTTGTTATCCCTTGCTTAATTAAATTAGCTAAACTAAAGAAAACTGGGCTTTTACATAGCATGCCACATTAATCGTGCCATTAAGAATGCACATTTCTGGCAGTATTCATCTGTGAGAATAAATTTGGAGCATCTCTTGTAAATACAGTATTTCTGACTGTGTCAGGTGGGTTTGCTAATTTTGGATGTTTTTCTTAATAGAAATAAATTCAGAGAACACTTAATTTTATTTGTGAGAGTGTCAATGATAAAGAATTTAAAAGTAAAAAATGGAAATAAAATGTATCTTTCCTGATTAGCATATATTTTTCTTGTGTATTATGTGATCAGTATCATCTCTCAAGTTACATTTGATTTAGTGATCTCACTTTAAAAAAAAGTTGAATGAAATTGGCTGCTAATTGTTTCTAGGGAGCAGTTCAAAGCATAAATTTAAGAAAGAAGACAGAAAATATATTATTGTATGTAATATGACTCATTCAGGCTTACTTTAATCACAGAGAAACTTTTAAATATTGATTTTTTTCTAAAATATTTGAGTTTAAAGTGGCAAAATCTGAATCCAGAGTCAGAATATAAATGTCCCCCCTTTTTTGTGTGCTGGATTTTTTTTAATTTTGTTTTCTTGGAAAATATTATTACTGTGAAATAGTAACTTTCTAAGGTCAAAGGCAGATTCCTAACACTTTTCATTGTCCGTTGATGATAGATGTAGAATTTGTAAGACGCATCCTCTCAAATGTCCCTTTTCTGATATAAGGAGGCTGACTATCCTTTTTGTGGTGGCATATTCTGCAAAAGAAGTGACTTCAACGAGAGGATGTTTGTATGTGTGGTACTAGCATTCTCTGTCCCTATTAGTAAGAGGCCAAAGTCCCCTATTTGAAAAGTTTATATTACAAGAAACAGAGCTAGGGAATTTAAGCCACCACTTAAATTAAATTAACCTTGGTTTTTGGCTGGATTTTTTTGTTTGCATGAAGAGATTCCTTTCTGGATAATCTAGAAGTCTTTTATGCAAAATATACCCTATCCACCTTAAAATTAACTTCATATGTAGCGAAGACTTGAAATAGCCATACAAATTTTACGTTTCAGCACAAGCTCTAGTAAAAAGAAATCTGAAATCAGATGTTGACTTACTTAGGTATGCTCGGTGGAAAATTGTTAAGAACAGAGAATACTGATCCCAGTGGTAGAAACAGACCCTGCCAGACACAAAGCTTTTGGACAAATGAACAGCACAAGAAAAGGCTCAGGATGGAGTCATGACCTTCTGACTGAAGTAGTTACCAGGTAAGAAGTGCAGTGCTGGCAGAACTGCCTGGTTTTGTCATCTGACGAGGTAACAGCTTTTATTTTTTTGTCCCAAGTAAAATACACTGTAGGGGAAACTGCATATGGGCAGGAGCATGAGCCAAAGACTGATTTTTACACCAGCAGTTCGGTGGTAGCGAAGTTTTGGTAGGGTCCACTGTACTTGGGGAGTCCTCATCTGTGAAAGTCTTAGGGTACAAAAACAATTGGGAACTGACACTGACAGCACATAATGTATCAACTCCTTGTAGGGAACAGGACAACTTCAAAAATAACTCTGCATGAACAGTTAGCAGAATGATTGATGTGATTGATCTTTTTTTTTTTTTTTAATGTGACTGAATTTCATATGTTCTGGGTTTCCTTTTGTACTTGGGTTTATTTTCTTTTAAGGCTGTGTGGGAAGGGTCTAAGTCCTCCTAAAGGAGAGAATGCTCACCACTGGTGAGGATTTGTCCTTGACAAATTCAGCAAGATCACTCTTGGTGAAATTTTATTTTTCTCTCTGTGTGTGAATTCTTCTCCTGTAGTCAACTTTTGGAAAAATAATACCATAAGCAGAAAAATATAGTTGTTTTTCTGTTTTTTAAAAAATGCCAGTTGATGCACACTGGATTGTTGGAAACCTATTCCATGTAGTGAATACATTGCTCGATAATTACGGCTAACAACTAAAATGTTATTCCAGATTTTGCCTCATTTATCTCCTCTTTATGTCTGTAAATGAAAATGTAACTATTGCATTTTTGTAATTCCCATAATTCCCTTAAGGCTGCAGGCCTTCCTGGTTGTTGTATAGAAATGTACGAGCTGAAAGGAAAAACAGACATGCATGATGCTCTGATAGAGCAAAAACTTATCCACAGAATAGGCAATATGACCAAATAAAAAAAGAACAAGTCTACAGTGGCAAAGCTAGGCACTCTTATCTGTTAAGGAGCTCATTCTTTCCTCCTGTAGTAGATCAGCTAAGTGAAGTTTTACATCCTGACCCATACTGGGAAGTAATATCATTGAACAAAACCATCCTGACCAACCTGTACTTTTTTTGCTTTGTTATGAAAAGGTGAGGATGGTGCTTTTTAAACCTGGTTAAATAACAGCACCACAGGATGTGAATCCACTGGCTCATAAATTATAACTGCTTCAAGCACTGGTGGAGAGAGATCGTGTGTCATAAGATTACCCAACATGTGGTTGACTAGCACAGCATTTAATCACATCCTTGACTTAAAATGCATACATTATTACCGTTGTTGAATAGATGTGTAATTCCATTTTGAGACTAAGGGCAACATATAGCTTGGGCTTGAATCTACAGAAGTAGAAGAAAAAATTTTCAGAAGCTCTGATGTCTCAGTACAGTCGGACAGTGCTGAATCCCTCCTGGGATATCGCTGCAGTGTAAGTGAAGGCTGCATTCTAACAGCTTGTTCCCTTTGGTGGTTTTTATTTGTTACTGTGAAGTTGTGGCTGTTCTTTTCGCTGAGAGAGGGTACCTCGGAGATGTGTGTCTACCAGAACTTTAAATACAATATCCTATGAGAATATCTTGCATCCTAAGAGGCTCAGTGTTTCTCCTCGTCTGCAGTTCCTCACTACTGCTAAGTTTGGGGATGAGCAGCAGTTAAATCTAGAATTTTTTTAAAAGATGAAATGCAGTTGTAACTCTAGGGAAGTGTTTAAAATGGGAGCTGTCTTTGAAAAGCCATTAGGAATACAGTTAATGTTCTGAATATTAAAGGAAGACACACTTAAAAGTGGTTTTGGTGTTTCAGAAGGTGCTTGCTCTGGAAATGGTGCTTCAAAACATTAGAAGTCAATTACAAATCAGTCTGATGTGTGAGAATGAGTGGGCCCCAGCTCCTGTAGTGAAACAGCTATCTTAATTCTGATCCTTGCTAGCTAAGCAAGTGCATTTATTCCAGAGGTAATGTTCTCGCAGGAAAAATAGGAATGTACTGCTTGCTGTTTAGCAGCTAACTAAACATTTTTATGTGCAGCAGATGCTGCATGGTGTCAAACCCTCCCAACCTTTAAACTGTTTGTCCTGCTGCCAGTGGATTGGTCTTCCCTGTTACAGGTGTTGCTTTAGAGCCGAGTTTGCCTGTAATCTGAACTGGCCATGTTTGTCTTGCATGGCTGAAATACCCATTGCGTATCTTGATTTGGCTTTATGAACTTTCTTTGTGTATAGTAGTATACTGGGTCACTTCTTGCTCTTTGGAGAGAGTTTTGCAAATCCCTGTTTAATAGTTCCTAGTTTACTCCATCTGTTGATACATTGCCAGCATTCAAGTCTGTGCAGTAAATCTTTGAGATGTAAGAAAGTCCTTTCTCATCATCCATATAGGCTGAAATCTTAAACTCTATTCTGTTCTGTAAATCATTTATCTCTGTTTTTTTTTAAAAAGTGGCCTACCTTTCCCCTTGAGGCCATTGGTCTTGAATGTATTTATTTTTCTGGCAGAGCGCCATGAATGAATCATAGCCTAGAGCAGCCTACAGTCTGAACTGCTCTCTATTGTTAATATAAAATACTTCATGCAGTTGTTACCATGTTTTACTATGTACAACTTTTAAGAGAAGAGAGATTGATTTCAGACTTGTTAGTTGCTTTTGAAGTTTCTCAACAGGATGTGGAAATGATTTCTTACGCTCGTACAGCTGTAATCCGCTAAAACAACTAGTGATCGTTGCATGGGAAGTTGGTACATGGGAATTTGTTACTAACTCTTTGTCACAAGGAGGTGTGTTTGTTCTTTCACGAAAAGTAGTCACTTTAGCTTTTCGTTCCATTTGTAACTTTCCTGTTTATACTTTCCTGCTCTCTTTCCATACTGCTTTATTGTTTTATTGTTTCTGTTTCTCTTCTTGACTTAATTCTCAAGTCTTTCATTACGCTCCTCAGACCCCTGTTTTCTGGTTCGGCCGTTCCACCATGAATCTTGTTTCATGCTCCATCCCCTTTTTTTTCTGTGTAACAGTGCTTTCATTAAAGGCAACTCAGCAGATGATTTATTTCTTGATGTCTTAAAAGGCTTCTTTGTAATGAACAGCCTGGATCCAATCAAACTACTAAGGGTTTCCGTAGGTGAGTCAGCAGCATGGGCCAAGCTGGCTCAGAGATATTTACACACTTTTCTGGCACTGTCTATCTCGTGCTTCAGAGGGAATAAACTAGATGATACAGGATGAATAGGAAATGAAAATTTTGACTGGATATATAACCATAGATTGTGGTTTCCACTTCTCTTTACAGTCTATAATCTCAGTATTGTGTCCCTTTATTAACTTGCCTACTGTTGTGAGCAACCCGTTTGGCTGCTGCTAGACTGAAGATCTGGGGAGTGTGTAAACCTGTACCACGCAGGATGCTGACTCCCTCCATCAATGTGTGTAAGATGTGTGCTTTATCTCTTGCTCGTTTCCCCTTTTTCCAGGTATTGGAGGCATTAGTTCCTCCAGGTGGCTGGCTATGGGACCCTTCAAATACAGGCTGCATTGAATGCACCTGACTTTGTTTCAACTGCAGAGACTGTATTTCTCTCCAGATTTGGTTGACCTTCAGGGTCAGTGAATTTGACTAACAGGTGGAGAGTAACACCTTCAACTGTACCATAAGCAAGGTGCCTCTAGGCAGCATACAGCTGAGCGTGTTTCCTTTCTGTTAGAGGGCAGGACTTTATAGTATCCCATAGCTTCCTGATGTTTGCAACAAACATCTCTGCCAGACTGGGAAGATGGATATAGAGGCCAGTATTCCTGGGTGGCTTAGGGAACTGAACTGTATGGTCTATGCTCTTTAAATGGGTTGAGGAGGTAATGCTAGAGCCTGTTCTGACTCGGGAAGCTTTAGAATAAACAGAGCGCTCTTGGTGACTGTCCAGTAGAGGGGGATCCAAGCAGGGTTGTGACTCATGCCTTTTCCCAGCAATTAATTTAAAAATAGAATTGAAATTGAAATATGCTTTGAAGGTCAGAATGTCAGGTCAGTGTGTGTCTGGTCGTTTTTTATGGGTAAGGTGTTCACAGAGGACAAAGCTTTCTTCATTTTGAAATCCACTTCTGCGGGCCACGTACTCTGAATGTGTAGAAAATGAATTTTCTTTGTATTAGCTACTGCAGGAAGAAGAGATGTTACCTTTGTGTAGCTATTTTCTGGTGTATTTTTTGTCTGAGTGAACAGCTGCTCTGTCACTTTTGATACTGTGGTTTCATAAAATTTTGCAGTGACCTTATTTACCTGTTTGTCTAGATAAAAATCTACAGCACAGTTGCCAGCTGATCCCGAACTTAATGACTGCTGTAGGGAGAGGCTGTAATCATTTTACTCTTGCATGTTTTAACCTCTTACTCAGGCCTGTTAAATCAGAAATGTTAAAAAATGGATTAAGTTTTAGTGCATGAACAGGAAGCTTCAGACTATACCTTCTGAAATTACTGATAAAAATTCAAATATTTTAGTTATATCTTAGACTAAGAACTTACATGTCATTTTTGCTTTCAGAATCCAGCATTCTACCAAAAGCTTTTCATTAATG
>Ga0181612_141384_pt1 | contig 29805 bp, 29 predicted proteins | sample HoacroProtozoa21_FD_119630 | JGI IMG/M metagenome (GOLD analysis project Ga0181612, IMG submission 119630) | Hoatzin crop microbial communities from Cojedes, Venezuel. Combined Assembly of Gp0051906, Gp0051904, Gp0051908 | reverse complement strand
CTTTCATCTATTCCGAACATGATGGAGATTTCGACAATCAGCCCTATGTGATGAAAGTTCCCGCCGACGAGTCTCCAATAGATATAGAACAGGTGCTACGGTTTGCGGAAACGGTTGAAATTCAGCCTGATGCTATACGCAAAACCGTGGAGCCATTGTCATGGAAAAATCAGATGGATAAAGTGATAAATTCTATCAATGGTAAGAGATAACTCGCACCATTGATGAAAGAAACTCTCACAATGGTGCGAGTTCGCTCCGACAATGGTGCGAGTTTTTTGCCTAAATTGAAGTTACATAAACCAACGACGAAAGTTATGAAAATTGTTTACTGCACGCCGTCGATATATCTTGCTGGAGGAGTTGAGAGAGTACTCACTACGAAAGCCAACTATCTTGCTGATGAGTTGGGCTACGAAGTAACGATAATCCTTACCGACGGCAAGGGAAAAGAGCCGTTCTACCCGTTGTCAAGTCGCATCAAGGTGGTGCAGCTCGACATCGGATTCGAGGAACTGTGGTCGCTTTCGTTCTTAAAGAAAATTCCCGTATATCTCAAGAAACAACGTCGTTACAAGAAAGCGCTGACGCAAGCGTTGATGCAGATTCGTCCCGACGTTACGGTGTCGCTTCTTCGTCGTGAAATCAATTTCATCTGCGGCATAAAGGACGGCAGCCACAAGGTGGGCGAGCTGCATGTGAATCGTGCTAACTACAGAAACTTCGAGGCTAACGACTCCAACTTCATCAAGAATTTGTTCTCTAAGTTTTGGGGTGCTGGATTGGTGAAGAAATTACGACAACTCGACCGCCTCGTGGTGCTGACCGAAGAAGACAAGGCAAACTGGGGCGAACTGTCGAACGTGGTGTGCATTCCCAACCCTCTGACGTCGGCTTCCGTCAGTAAGAGTACCACCGAAAATCAGCGAGTGATAGCCGTTGGACGTTACGTTTATCAGAAGGGTTTCGACCTTCTTATCGAGGCATGGGCACGAGTGTCAGAGAGCCATCCCACTTGGCGGCTCGACGTCTATGGTTCTGGTGAGCGCGAGCCATACTTGAAGCAGGCCGAGACGTTAGGCGTGGGCCAGTCGTGCCACCTAAACGAGGCCGTCTCAAACATAGGGGAGAAGTATGCCGAGAGCAGCATCTTCGTGCTTAGTTCTCGTTTCGAGGGTTTCGGAATGGTGCTTATCGAGGCGATGGCTTGTGGCGTGCCAGTGGTCTCTTTCGCTTGTCCTTGCGGACCGCGAGACATAATAGACGACGGCACTACGGGCTTCCTCGTAGATAACGGAAACGTGGAGCAGTTGGCCGAACGACTGTGCCGACTGATGGACGATGCCGACTTGCGCCGACAGATGGGCGAACGTGCGCTCGAAGCATCGCGTCGCTACGACATCGGTTCCATCGGATTGCAGTGGAAAAAGCTCTTTGAAGAGGTGGTCAAAGGGTAGCGATTACTTGTTCAATCTGCTCTGCGCAACTCTTTATGTTATAGGTGGTTTCGGCCAATCGTCGTGCTCGTTTTCCCATAGCGTCGGCCTCCTCTTTGTGTTCTGCGAGCCATTCGATGGCTTTCTTCAGCGAGTCTGGGTTGCCAGCCTCGTAAGTGAGTCCCACTTGTTCTTGCTCTACGTCGATGGGATGGTAAGGATTTTTCACAACTATCATAGGCTTTCCCATGGCCAACGCCTCTACCATCGACGTGTGGCCAACGCAATAGTGAAGCGCCTCTTTCAGCACGGGAATGACGAACGCAAACGAGCCTTTCGCGATGGCAGCCAACTCGCGAATGGTGTCGTCGGTCTGGTGAACAAATTCCAACCGAATGTTCTTCGCGAGATTTTCGCCGAAAGGTTTCATCTCTGCCGTATCTTTGTATTTCTCAGGAATATATACGGAAAGTGTCTCGCTGGTGGAAGTGAATGCTTTCAGCAGTGTCGGGAAGTCGCGATTTTCCATACCGGTAGAGATGAACTCCACCGTGGCCGCGGCTTGCAGTCGGTCGTAGTAGTCGAGCTGAACACCCCAGTGAATCACGCTGCTTGCCGTTTCGCGAGTGCATCCTAACGACACACATTCTTGTCTGTTCTTTTCCGAATGGAAGAACGTGTGGTCGATGGTGCGAAGTATTCGTCTGTAGAGCCAGTTCGGACGGTCGGGAGTCATGTGCAGCACGCCGACGACGCGCTTTCTGTATAGTCCTATCAGTTTGAGAAACAGCAGGATGTAGAGGCTTTTGTTGTGTATGTAAGGTATGAACAGTAGGTCGTGCTTGTGGCTGAAGATGCTACGCACGTCGCCCAATATGCCTTTGATGCCTCCCGCCCTCGATAGTTGAAAATATTCAACGTCGTGGCCGTCGTTTTTCATCTCCACCGTGCCGTAAAGCAGGTTGCTCGGCAGTCGTCCTTCATCGTGCAGCTTGGCAATCGTTTTGATGCCGTATCCGCAGCATAATATTTTCATTGGCTCTTTAATTTTTCGGCAAAGATACGAAATTATTTCGATATATTTATTATCTTTGCACCAAAATCGGAAGAATATGAAAATAGTTTATGTCGTGGGTGGTCTTCTGCGTCCTAACGGGATGAGCCAGGTGTTGTCGCAAAAGATTAATTGGCTTGCAGAGCATACCGACCACGAGCTTTACATGATATTGACGGAACGGAAAGGCGCCACTTGGTACTATGAAGTGTCTGAAAAGGTGCGTTGGGTTAACTTCGACTTGAACTTCGATGAGCTCGACACGATGTCTCCGTTGAAGAAGATTTATTTTTACAGAAAGAAGCAACGCCGATACCGAAAACTCTTCACCGACTATCTGATGGAGGTGCGTCCCGACATTACGGTCTCGGCGTGCCGACGGGAAATCAATTTTCTCTGCGACATAAAGGATGGAAGTCGTAAGATTGGTGAGTTCCACTTTAATCGCGATAGTTACAGAAATATTGACAAACGATTTTTCCCTCGTTGGCTTAACGAGACCATTTCGAGGCGATGGATTGGCTCGCTGATTAAGCAGTTGAAGCGTCTCGATGCGTTTGTGGTCTTATCACACGAAGACCGCCGCGCTTGGGTAGAGATGGATGATGTTAAGGTAATCCACAATCCCGTGAAGCTGTTGCCTACGGAGTTCTCCGACACTACTGCGAAGAGAGTTATTGCCGTGGGTAGTTACAACGAGGTGAAGGGGTACGATATGCTTTTCGATGCTTGGAAAAAGGTTTGCGAGCGTCATCCTGATTGGCGACTGGACGTGTATGGTAGTGGCGACAACGCTCTTTATCAGCAACTCGCAAACGATAAAGGTGCGAAAGGAACGACGTGTCATTCGGCTGAAAAGGATATTTACAAACAGTATCGCGATAGTGGTATCTTCGTGCTTACGTCGCGCCATGAAGGTTTTGGGCTTGTGATAGCCGAAGCCATGTCGTGTGGTCTGCCGGCAGTGTCGTTTGCTTGTCCCTGTGGACCGCGGGATATAATCACCGACGGCGACGACGGCATCTTGGTGGAATGCTTTGACACTGACGCTCTTGCCGATGCAATATGCCGACTGATAGAGCATCCCGACGAGAGAAAGTCGATGGGCGAGAAGGCTAAGATAAGTGCAAGGCGATTTAGCGAAGACGAGATTATGAAACAGTGGACGCAACTGTTTGATGAAGTAATGACTAAACGATGAAAAAAGTTTTACTGTTTTTGTTTGCTGCGCTACCTATGATAGGTTGGTCGCAAGACTCGGTTGAGGTTACGAAGATGTGGAAGCAACGCCACTTCAAGAAGACGATTCCGGCGGGCGACTATAGTGGCATCGCTTGGCTTGGGGGAGACCTCTATGCCATTGCCGACGACAAAGCGAAAGAGGATGGCTTTTTTGTTTTTAGGTTGACACTGGATTCCATAAAAGGGAAAATCGTGGCGGCAGAGAATCTCGGCTATCGTTCGTCGGGACTTCCCAACCGCGACATGGAGGGCATCGCCTTCAGACCGTCGGACAACCATATATATATAAGTGGTGAAAAGGACAACGAAGTGATGGAATACACGATGGAAGGGGCGCGCACGGGTCGCAGGCTCGCAATGCCATCGGTGATGCAGACGGCCACTCATAACAAGGGATTGGAGAGCCTCACCTACAACGCCACGACGCACAGGTTTTGGACGACTACGGAATCGACCCTGCCGTGCGATGGCGAGCAGGCAAACAGCACGAACCGAGTGCGCAACCGTCTGCGTTTCATAGCTTTCGACGATTCTCTCAACGCCGTTGGTGAATACTTCTACTCGATGGAACAACCTCGCTCGAAGCGCAAGGCGAAGTGGTATGCTCACGGTGTCAGTTCGCTCTGCGCACTCGACGACGGCAGGTTGCTCGTGCTTGAAAGAGAGTTTTATGCTCCTAAGAAAAACATTGGCTCGTGGGTGCGTAACCGCATATTCCTTTTCGACCCACAGACGGGTGGTAAGCAGGAGTTCGCCCATTGGCGTACGCGCCTGAATCTCACCGCCCGTTCGATAGCCAATTTCGAGGGTATGACGCTCGGCCCACGACTGTCCGACGGCAGCCGCACGCTTATTCTCGTGAGCGATTCGCAGCATCAATACAAAGACGTGTTGAAAGACTGGTTCAAGTGCATAGTCTTCAAGGAATAATAAACAAATTGTAATATAAATTTAAACGTTACGAGTATGATTATTACGACCACTCCCAATGTCGAGGGCCACACGATAAAGGAGTATAAAGGAGTAGTGGCAGGCGAGGCTATCATAGGTGCAAACTTCGTGAAAGACTTCTTTGCGGGCATCCGCGACATAGTGGGCGGCAGAAGCGGCTCTTACGAGAAAGTGCTTGTAGAAGGGCGAGAGACAAGCATTTCGGAGATGGCGGAACGTGCTCGCGCCCTCGGTGCCAATGCCATAGTAGGCGTTGACCTCGACTTTGAAACCATCGGTGGCAATGGCTCGATGCTAATGGTTTCGGCCAGTGGCACGGCGGTGGTGATAGACTGACGCCGTTGTAGAAAAATTTTCCCATTATTGGGATGGCGGGTCTTAACCGTCGGATTTCAGCGTTGTTCCTATCTCGTTGACATATTAGAGAGGTTACGATGCTGAAAGGCTACGGTTATGTTAACTTTTTATTTATATTACAATCAAAAAACCGACAAATAGTTTCATTTTTATTTAATAATTATTCAAATATTGAGCATAAATATAAAAAGGATGACGAAAAGTTTGTCGTTTCGTTTTTTTATTGTACTTTTGCATCGCCTTGTGGGTTGTGTTTATTGCAGGGTAGTGTAAAAAGATTTAATTACGGAGATAGAAAATGAGTTATTTGGTTGACGAAAAAGGATTCTATGGAGAGTATGGCGGCGCCTACGTACCAGAGATTCTTTACAAGACGGTGGAGGATTTGCGCGAGGCCTACCTGCCTATCATAGAGTCGGAAGAGTTTCAGAGTGAGTATGCGCAGTTGCTTCGCGACTACGTAGGACGCCCTTCGCCTCTCTATCTTGCCAAACGAATGAGCGAGAAGTACGGTTGCAAGCTCTACTTGAAACGCGAAGACCTCAATCACACTGGCGCTCACAAGATAAACAATTGCATCGGTCAGATATTGATAGCAAAGAAGATGGGTAAGCGCCGCATCATAGCCGAGACGGGAGCCGGTCAGCACGGTGTGGCCACGGCAACGGTGTGCGCACTGATGGATATGCCCTGCGTGGTGTATATGGGTGCGCTCGATGTGGAACGACAACACACCAACGTAGAGCGAATGAAGATGCTCGGAGCGGAAGTGCGTCCCGTTTACACTGGCAACCACACGCTGAAAGATGCCACCAACGAGGCTATACGCGACTGGTGTTGCCACCCTTCCGACACCTTTTATATAATAGGGTCAACGGTTGGCCCTCACCCTTATCCCGACATGGTGGCTCGACTGCAAAGCATCATCTCGAAGGAGATAAAGGAACAGCTCTTGGAAAAGGAGGGAAGGGAATGGCCCGACTATCTGATGGCTTGCGTGGGCGGAGGAAGCAATGCCGCCGGCACTATCTATCACTACATAGACGACGAACGCGTCAAGATAGTCTTGGCAGAGGCTGGCGGCCACGGTGTTGAGACTGGCGAAACAGCTGCAACGATACATGCCGGTAGGCTTGGTATTCTGCACGGGTCGAAGACTCTCGTAATGCAAACCGCGGACGGACAGATTGTCGAAGCTATCAGTCTGTCGGCAGGATTAGACTATCCAGGCATCGGACCAATGCACGCAAACATTGCTTCTCAGCATCGTGCCACGGTATATGCCATAAACGACGACGAGGCAGTAAGGGCGGCGTTCGAGATGACACGTCTCGAAGGCATCATACCGGCACTCGAAAGTGCCCACGCCGTAGCCGCGCTCGAAAAGATGAAGTTCGAGAAAGACGACGTGGTGGTACTGACCGTCAGTGGCCGCGGCGATAAGGATATCGAGACATATCTTCGGTTTATCGACAATTAAGAAGCAGAGATGTTCAAGTTTAAGACTAAAAGCAAGACGATATTAGGCGACCTATACACTCCCGTCGGGGTGTATATGCGGCTTCGCGACCTCTATCCTCAAAGCGCACTGATGGAGAGTTCCGACTATCACGGCAACGACAACAGCCGCTCGTTCATAGGCGTTTGTCCGCTCGCGTCAGTAGCGATAGACCACGGCATAGCTCGTGTTACCATGCCCGACGGGAGCAAACAAGACCGTGCCATAGGTGATGACTATCCGGTAGAAAAGGCGATAGGCGACTTCATCAGTATGTTCGAGGTGGAAGGCGAAGGCGCTAACTATTGCTCACTCTACGGGTACACAACGTTCAACGCGGTGAGTTACTTCGAGCATATAGCTGTGAAAGACGAGACTAAAGAGATGAACGATGCACCTGACATTCTGTATATTCTATTCAAGAACATAATAGTGTTCGACCACTTCAACAACCGTCTTACGATGGTGGAATTAGTGGGCGAAGGCGAAGAGTGTGGTCTCGACAAGTTGGAAAAAGCAATGAACAATGCCAGCGTCGTAGCCTACGACTTCCATCCCGTGGGTGAGACTACTTCGACGTTGTCGGACGAGGAGCACAAGGCCAATATCCGCAAGTGCATTAGCCATTGCCTTCGTGGTGATGTCTTTCAGATAGTGATATCGCGACGTTTCGTGCAGAAATACGAGGGCGACGACTTTAAGTTGTATCGTGCCCTTCGTAGTATCAATCCGTCGCCATACCTATTCTATTTCGATTTCGGAGGTTTCCGCATCTTCGGGTCATCACCTGAAACACACTGCCGCATAGAGGGAGTGAAGGCTTTCATAGACCCTATTGCCGGCACAACGAAGCGAACGGGCGACACAGAGCAAGACCGCAAGAATGCGGAGTTTCTACGTAACGACCCGAAGGAAAACGCCGAACACGTGATGCTTGTTGACTTGGCTCGCAACGACCTAAGCCGAAACTGCCACGGCGTGAAGGTGGATTTCTATAAGGATATGCAGTTCTATAGCCACGTGATACACTTGGTCTCTCGCGTCAGTGGCACTCTCGACGAGGGAGCCGACAAGATAAAGACTTTCGTAGATACGTTTCCGGCAGGCACTCTTTCAGGCGCACCGAAGGTACGTGCCATGCAGATTATCAGCGAGTTGGAACCGCATTGCCGTGGAGCCTACGGCGGTTGCATCGGACAGATAGGTCTGAATGGCGACCTAAACCAAGCGATAGTAATTCGCACTTTCATCGCCCGAAACAACGAACTGTGGTTTCAGGCGGGCAGCGGCATAGTGGCAAAGAGCAACGACGAGTATGAGCTTCAGGAAGTAAACTCCAAGTTGGGTGCCCTTCGCCAAGCCATCTTAATAGCAGAGAAGTTATGAAAATAGTGATTATCGACAACTACGACTCGTTCACATACAACCTGTCGCACCTCGTCAAAGAGCTTGGGGCAGAGGTTACGGTCTATCGTAACGACCGCTTTGAAATGGGGCAAATAGAGAGTTACGACAAGATAATTCTAAGCCCCGGACCAGGCATTCCAAGCGAAGCCGGTCAGCTTCTTGACGTGATAAGACAGTATGCGGGACGCAAGCCCATGCTCGGAGTGTGCCTTGGCCATCAGGCAATTGGCGAGGTCTTTGGGGCTACGCTTGAAAATCTTTCAGATGTGTTTCATGGTGTGGCAACGGTGGGAACGCAGTTTGAGAACGACTATATCTTCGACGGACTTCCACGACGGCTGACCATGGGACGCTACCATTCGTGGGTGGTATCTCGCAAGAGTTTCCCCGACACTCTCGAAGTAACGGCAGAAAGCGACGAGGGTCAGATTATGGCGCTGCGGCATCGCGAGTTCGACATCCACGGCATACAGTTTCATCCCGAAAGCGTGCTCACGCCCGACGGAAGGCAAATACTAAACAATTTCATCACGAAGAAACAATAACGATATAAGGAGAATAGCTTATGGAAATGAAGGATATTCTAAACCGAATGCTCAATTATGAGTCGCTATCACGCGAAGAAACGAAAAACATTCTCGTCGGAATAACGCAAAGCGAGTATCCAAACGAACAGATTACTGCGCTGCTGACAGGACTTCAGATGCGTGGTATTACCGTTGACGAACTATTAGGTTTCCGCGACGGAATCCTCGAAACTGGCGTACCAGTGAAACTGGATTGTGACCGATATATAGACGTCGTTGGAACGGGAGGAGACCGAAAGAACACATTTAACATCTCTACGACGAGTTGTTTTGTCATTGCTGGTGCAGGCTACAAAGTAGCTAAGCATGGGAACTTCGCAGCTACCAGTATCAGTGGAGCGTCGAACGTGATAAAGCAGCACGGGGTAACGTTCACCGATGACATAGACCGTCTTAACCGTTCAATCAACGAGGCGGGAATAGTTTATCTTCACGCTCAGCTCTTCGCAAAAGCGATGAAGTTCGTCGGCCCCATACGCAAGGCGTTGCAATTCCCTACCTGTTTTAATCTGTTAGGACCGATAGTCAATCCCTCTCAACCCCAATGTCAGTTGCTTGGCGTAGCTAACCTTGACCAAATGCGGCTATATCACCAAGTGTATCAGAAGATTGGAATAGACTATGGCATCGTTAACAGTATCGACGGATACGACGAGATTTCTCTCACTGGCGACTTTAAGGTAACGACTAACGACTACGAGAAACTCTTCAAACCAGAAGACTTGGGCCTGCACATTGCCAAGCCGGAAGAACTTCTCGCAGGTGCTACCGAGGAAGAGGCAGCACGAATATTCGACAGCGTTCTCGACGGAACGTGCCTTCCCGCCCAAAAGGAAATCGTGATGGCAAACGCTGCGTTCGGCATTCAGGTGCTTGAGAAAGGAAAGAAGAGCATCGAGGAGTGTCTCGAAATAGCCAGAGAGTCAATCGACAGCGGTAAGGCAAAGGCGACGTTCAAGAAGTTCGTCGAGCTGAACTCGTAGTCTTTCTTGCGACTAATCGGCACGATTGGCAAACAATGTCGAAAGCATAAAACGAAAATAGGAAAGTGGATATTCTTGAACAAATAGTGGCTTGGAAGCGGATAGAGATAGAGCTGGCCAAGACCAAGAAGAGCGAGAGAGAGATTCATTCCGACGTGGAGCCGCTGATGGATTTGCCCGTGGCTTCGATGAGCAAGGCGCTCGTAGAGTCGAGCAACGGCATCATTGCCGAATACAAACGGCGTTCGCCCTCGAAGGGATGGATAAAGGAACAAGAGCTTGCCCACGTCGTTCCCCTGGAATATCAGCGACATGGAGCCGCCGCACTGAGCATACTGACCGACCAGAAGTTCTTTGGCGGGCAAGACGACTACATACGCCAAGCTCGCACGTCGGGCGTGGAGATTCCTGTGCTCTATAAGAACTTCGTGGTAGATGAATATCAGCTGTTTCAGGCCAAGGCTTGTGGAGCGTCGGCTGTGTTGCTCATTGCCGCCTGCCTAAGCCGAAAAGACTGCGACGCACTGCTTAGAATGGCGCACGAGCTTCGCCTTGAAGTGCTCTTGGAGATGCACTCCGAGGAGGAGACTGCCTACGCAGAGCTGGAGCCCGACCTCTGTGGTATCAACAACCGAAACTTAGGGTCGTTCGTTACCGACGTGGAAAACTCGTTTCGTTTGGCTGAAAGTCTGCCCCAGAATGCAGTGAAAGTGAGCGAGAGCGGCATCTCTAATCCGCAGATAGTAGGGCGGTTGCGTCAGGCTGGCTTCCGCGGTTTCCTCATTGGCGAATGCTTCATGAAGGAAGAGAAACCAGGCGAAGCTCTCGGCAACTTCATCGCGGAAATGGACAAGATAAATTGCTGATAAACGGCACTGCCGAGACGACGTGGCGACATCACGATAATTTTGACAAAAAGGAAGAACTTGACAAACAAACAGACATGAACAAGATAAACAAACTCTTCAGCGAGCGAGGCGACAGAAAACTGCTTTCGCTATACTTCTGCGCAGGCTGTCCGACGCTCGACTGCACTGCCGACATCATCAGAACACTGGAACGGCGAGGCATCGACATGATAGAAGTGGGAGTGCCTTTCAGCGACCCTATGGCCGACGGACCAGTGATACAAGACGCTGCCACGCGCGCACTGAAAAATGGTATCACGCTGAAGAAAATATTTGAACAACTGAAGCCACTCAAGAACGAGGTGAAGATACCGCTTATCCTTATGGGTTATCTCAATCCGATATGGCAATACGGAATAGAGAAATTCTGCCAAAGCTGCGTAGATTGCGGTGTCAGTGGCGCAATAATACCCGACTTGCCGTTCAAGGACTATATGGAAAAAATAAAGCCAATGGCCGACAAGTATGGACTAAAGATTATAATGCTAATCACTCCGGAGACGAGCGAAGAGCGCATCCGTTTCATCGATGAGCACACAGACGGGTTCATCTATATGGTATCCTCGGCGGCGATAACGGGAGCGCAAAAGAGTTTCGACGAGGCAAAGCAGGAATACTTCCGCCGCATCAACGCGATGAACCTGCACAATCCTCGTATGATTGGCTTCGGAATATCCAACAAACAGACGCTTGAAAGCGCCCAGATGAATGCTGCCGGAGCTATCATTGGCAGCAAGTTTGTTACGCTGCTCAACGAGTCGAAGGATGCTGACGAGGCACTCGACAAACTGTTCGACGCCCTTTCAAAGTAAACGCTGTTTCAGAATAATCACTACAAAACGATAAAACCACCACCTAAGATGTACGATATTATTAAGGTATGCGGAATGCGCGACGGCGACAACATTCGCGAAGTGGCGTCGCTCGGAGTCAACTGGATAGGCATGATATTCCATCCCGACAGTCCGCGCTACGTCTCGATGATACCCTCACACGCCGGAATAATGCCCGACATGGCTGGCGACATGCCCGACCAGACCGACTTCAAAAGGGTAGGGGTGTTCGTCGATGATATGATGCAAAACGTTGTTACTCGTGCTGTTAACTATCGACTCGACGTAATACAACTGCACGGCACCGAGGGAGTGATTTACATAGACAACCTTCGTCGCACGCTCGACCCCGACATTCGTCCCGGCATCAAGATTATGAAGGCAATCAGCATCGGCGAGGCCGACGACGTGAAGCAGTGCGAGCCATACTTCGGACACGTGGATTTCTTCCTTTTCGACACTAAGTGCAATACTCACGGCGGTAGCGGCGTGAAGTTCGACTGGCACGTTCTCGATGCCTACGAAGGGCAAGTGCCGTTTCTGCTTAGCGGCGGAATAGGGCCCGACGACGCCGACAGTCTTAGGGCATTTCGGCATCCGATGTGCATTGGCATCGACCTAAACTCGCGTTTCGAGAGTGAGCCTGCGGTGAAAGACGTATCGTTGCTAAAGGGCTTTCTTAGCCAACTGCGACAGTGATACGCTCGTTGAGGCTCGTTCCCCTCGTGCTGCCTGCCGTCTGCATGATGCTTGGCATCGTGTTGGCACGGTGGAAGTCTGACTTCGTTTCAGTTGAGACGGCGGCGCTGCTCGGCTTGATTCTCGTCGTGGCATCGTGGGGCGCAGGATTGGTTAGGCGCGACTCAAAGAGCCATTTCCGTGAAAGGTTGCAAACAGCACTGCTGCTTGCATCTTTTTTTATGCTCGGCGTCGGCCTTACGGTCTATCGCATGAACCACTTGCAACCGCTTTGGCCTGCCGACGCTTTCACCATGGAGGCAGTGATTGCCAGTGAGCCTGTCGAGAGAGGGAAGGTTTCCGTCTATGACGCCATCGTTACGCGAACGTCTGTCGAGGCCGACGTTCCCGCGTTGGTGCGATTGAAAATCTTGCGCGACGAGCGCAGCAAGCGGCTTTGCGTGGGCGACGGTGTGGCGGTGCGCTCGTCGGTCAGTCCGATTGAATCCTTCGTAACAAGAGGGAGCAACTTCGACTATCGTCTGTTTATGCTTGGGCGCGGATATAAGGGCGAGACCTTCGCCAACCGTTACTCTTGGCAGCGGCGTGCGGTGTCGTTGCGGTCGCTTTCGGCCATTGAGCGCGTGCAGATTCGTATGCTTCGCCTTCGTCATGACTTATTACAACGATACAAACAGCTAAAACTCCCACGCGACGAATATGCTGTGGTTGCGGCGATGACGCTTGGCGACAAGTCTAACATCGGACGAGAGTTGAAAGACTACTATTCCATAAGCGGCGCAGCACATATCCTTGCGCTCAGCGGAATGCACTTGGGCATAATCTATATCATCATTAGCACCGTGCTCCGTAGTGGGCGTCGCAGCAGGCACGTCTTGGGACAGTTGCTCACGCTCGCTGCCATCTGGACTTACACGCTGATGGTGGGTCTCTCTCCGAGCGTACTGCGAGCCGCGGTGATGATTACGATAATGGGCGTGGTGTCTGTCTCCGGTCGAAATCCCATGTCGCTCAACTCGTTGGCATTCGCAGCCATAGTGATGCTCGCGGTGAATCCGTTGCTTCTCTTCGACATAAGTTTTCAGATGTCGTTCGCGGCTGTGGCGGCGATACTCATTTTCAACCCTTGGATTTATGGGCTCGTACCACTGCCCACGCTCTTCGACCATTCGGTGCTGAAATGGTTTTGGGGTCTCACCACCGTCTCGCTGTCGGCACAGCTTGGCGTGGCCCCGCTGATAGCCTACTATTTCGGTCGTTTCTCCGTCTATTTCCTGCCCACCAACTATGTCGTCATTCCCGCCGCCACGGTGATTCTCTACTGCGCGTTTGCCCTGTTTTGCCTGCCTTTCCTTGCAAGCGTCGTCATGGTGGTGCTGGCTTGGACGGTAGGGTTTCTCAACCGATTCGTAGCGTGGATAAGCGGTCTGCCGGGCGCAAGCATCGAGGGCATACATATTGGTGCCATGCAGACGGCAGTGTGCTATGCCATCATCGTTTGCGTGATGCTGTTGCTCGTTCACTTTCGCGTGCTACGTAGGCATGGCGACGTCTGATGTTATTACGGTGGAAATAGTTTTTTATTACGGTGGAAATAACTGGTTATTACGGTGGAAATAAAAACTTAACACGGTGGATTTAATCTCGCATATCAATCGTTTTTCTTTTTATGCTTCGCTAATGAGAGATTTTTTGCTTACCTTTGCAGGCCGATAACGATATTTTGAAGGAACGTAAGATGAGAATAGACATTATTACGGTGTTGCCCGAAATGATTGAGGGATTCGTGCACGAGTCGATTCTTGCAAGGGCTGAAAAGAAGGGACTGGCAGAGATTCACTTGCACAACCTGCGCGATTACACCAACGACAAGTGGCGTCGCGTTGACGACTATCCATACGGCGGATTTGCCGGCATGGTGATGCAGATAGAGCCCATCGACCGTGCCATTTCGGCACTGAAGTCCGAGCGCGACTACGACGAGGTGATATTCACTTCGCCCGACGGTGAGCAGTTCACGCAACACGTAGCCAACGACTTGTCGCTGAAGCAGAACCTGATAATTCTTTGTGGTCATTACAAGGGGATAGACCAGCGCATACGCGACCATCTCATCACCCGCGAGATAAGTATCGGCGACTATGTTCTGACGGGAGGAGAGTTGGCGGCAGCTGTGATGGCCGACGCGATAGTGCGTGTCGTCCCTGGTGTTATCGGAGACGAACAGAGCGCTCTCTCCGATTGCTTCCAAGACGACCTTCTTGCCGCCCCTATCTATACCCGGCCAGCAGAGTATAAAGGCTGGCGCGTTCCCGACATTTTGCTCTCTGGCAACGAGCGTAAGATAAAGGAATGGGAACTGGAACAAGCCATGGAGCGCACGAGGCGATTGCGTCCCGACTTGCTGAAGTAGCCGCCACGTCAGTCTGTCTGTGCGAAGGCCACGAGCCTCCACGTCCGGTCCGTAGGTGCTCGATAGTAGGCAAACGCCTGATAGCGATTGTTTGTTTCAAAGAAAGAGCCCTCCGACGGTAGTGGCAGTGGCGTGCCTTCTTTAATAGTGCAATATCTGTAAGAGTAGTAACCCTGTTTTTGCAGTATGGTGGCAGTGTAGCGTTGCTGTTGCTCGTCCCACTCCATAGCGTAGCGGGTGGAGTCTTCCGCGTCAGTCCAATTGCCACATATAAAGATAGGGTCGTCTTGTTGCGGCGCGATAAGGTTGTAGTGCACAAAGAGATAGTCGCACGTTCGTTCCGTCTCGTAGTTGTCGCTGTTTCTTATTAGGAATGCTCCTCCGGCGCTCTCGTCGTAAGAGTAGGTTGCGCGTGGTTCGTCGATGAACGGATATGCGTGGTATCTGTCGCCGTCCCAAGCCATACGGTCTATTCCCATCGTGGCGTGGTCGAGCGCCAGTGTCTCGAATTTCCTGTATTCGTTTCCGCCCTCGAATATCAGTTGCCTGTTGTGTTGCCATGTCAGCGACTTCGCGTTCACAATGTTAGGACGGACGTTTGTTCTTACGTCGGCCCATCTGTTTGTTCCGTTCTGCATTACCACGGTCTTTATCTGCTCTTCAGGGAACGTTACGTTGAGTTGTCCGTAGTCCAGTCGCATCGACAGTTGCTGATATCTATTGTTTACAGATATGTCGGTGTTGGTGGTAACAGAGAGCGACAGCGACGCTTGTGGCTCGACGACGTAGAATTTCACTTGCGCCGCCACCTCGTCGTTGTCTTCGTCGTATATCGTCAGCGTGTAGTTGCCACTCATCTTTGGCCTACACTGGTCGTTCGGCAACGTGAGACTGTAGTGAGTGTATAGTTCATTTGTGTTTATTGATTGTTCGTAATCCTCTACCTCGAAAGCGCTGAAACCGCTTACCCAGTCGCTCTCGAACAGTTCTTCCGAGGGACTCCAGTCGGGCTCGCAATGTTGCAGCTTAGCTATGTAGCGGTGATAGTCGTGCGACAGTTGGTCGAAGCCGACGTGCAGCTGTTCCTCACCGCCAAGCGTAATCACAGGCAGATGAGTCCAGTCGTCGTCCACCATTACTTCGAGCGAAGCCACACTGTAGGCGGTGTTTGTGTGGTTAGCATTGACTATTGTGCAGTTTGCCAATAGTAACGATAGCAGTACATATTTTAGTTTCATGCGGGCAAAGATAGTGATTTTTCTTGAATGTAATGACGAAATCCGAACTTTTTTCGTATCTTTGCACCGCTTTTATATAAGGAATATGGAGATTAGGATTAGCGACGATGAGCTGCGACGCGGCGCTGCGTCAGGAATGGACGAGTTCTTGGCAGTGTTTACCCGTGCCTACAGGAACGGGATAGGAGGGGAGTTGTCGGCTGCCACCATGGGCGAACTGAATGCCAACCAAATAACGTTGCTTGCCTACGACACGGTGAGGGAAGAGGTGATGGACGGTGGGTTTGTCCAGTTGATACACAATGGCTATGGCGACTTCATCTTCATGAATCCGTTTGCCAAGGTGCTTCGTATGTGGGGACTACGCGACTTGTCGAAGCTGATTTACGCTGGGCTGCAGTTGTTCAAGCGCCACCGTGAGGAGATAGAGCGCGACTGTTCCGACGAGGAATTCATGGCACTGTTCGAGCGTTTCCCTGAGTTTGACGAGCTGGACGACGCATTCGTAGAGCATGAAGAAGAGTGGACTGAGGCATTGGCACGATATGTGGACGAGCACATCGAGGACTTTTGCACCATCGACCACGGTGAATGATAAACAAGACGTAAACCATAAGCAAGAAAGCTGTGAATAAGGAACAAGAACTGATACGGAAGAAGAGTCCGATAAGCATAAGGAACAAAAGGGCCTCGTTTGAATATTTCTTCATCGAGACTTTCACTGCGGGCATCGTGCTCACAGGCACTGAGATAAAGTCAATACGACTGGGGAAGGCCAGTCTGGTGGATACTTATTGCCTGATAACAAACGGAGAGATGTGGGTGAAAGGGATGAACATATCGCCTTATTTCTTCGGTTCTTACAACAACCACTCGATGAAACGAGACCGCAAACTGTTGCTCACCAAGCGAGAGATAAGGCGACTGCAATCGGCCACCAAGCAGACGGGATACACCATAATACCGCTGTTGGTCTTCATAGACGAGCACGGACGAGCCAAGATGGATATAGCGTTGTGTAAGGGAAAGAAGCAATACGACAAGCGTCAGACGCTGAAGGAAAAGGAAGACAAACGCGAGATGGACCGCGCAATGAAGGTGTGATAAATGTTGACTACGCTGAAAGAGACTCTCACGAAACGCATACTGTTGCTCGACGGAGCTATGGGAACGATGCTTCAACAATACGGATTGGGGGAGACAGACTTCCGTGGCTCTCGGTTTAACGAGGTGGTGGGACAACTGCGCGGCAATAACGACGTGCTATGCCTGACACGACCGGACATAGTGGCCGACGTGCACAGAAAATATCTCGAAGCGGGTGCCGACATAATATCGACGAACACATTCTCAAGCCAACGCATCTCGCAAGCCGACTATCACTTGGAGGACGTCGCGAGAGAGATGGCCTACGAAGGCGCAAGGATAGCGAGGCGATTGGCCGACGAGTATAGCACCGACACTTGGAAACGACTTGTGGCAGGCAGCGTTGGGCCTACGAACAAGACTTGTTCTATGAGTCCTGACGTGAGCAACCCTGCTCAGCGAGACGTTGACTACGACGTGATGCATCGAGCCTACGAGGAGCAAGTGGAAGCACTGTCGGCTGGAGGAGCCGACATCATACTGATAGAGACCATATTCGACACACTTAACGCAAAGGCAGCCATCGACGCAACAAACTGTGTCTCAAGTAAGATTGGCCGACCATTGCCCATAATGCTCTCCGTTACCGTGAGCGACTTGGCGGGACGCACTCTTAGTGGTCAGACGCTGGACGCCTTTCTCGCTTCGATTAGCACTATGGACAACATCGTCTCAGTGGGACTTAACTGCTCGTTTGGCGCGAGGCAAATGTTGCCATATTTAAGGCAGCTTGCGCGGACGGCACCATATTTCATTAGTGCATATCCTAACGCCGGTCTGCCAAACGAAATGGGACTCTACGACGAGACTGCCGAGACGATGGCGCCACAGATAGCCGAGTTTATAGACGAGGGACTGGTGAACATAGTGGGCGGTTGTTGCGGCACCACCGACGAATTCATACGACGATATAGACCACTGTGCGACCGTGGCACGCCCCACGTACCAGCCAAACGAGACACTACTATGGTGCTGAGCGGACTTGAACAGCTTCGTGTCAGCAAGGAGATAAGGTTTGTGAACGTAGGCGAACGCTGCAATGTGGCGGGCTCGCGTAAGTTCTTGCGACTCATAAAAGAGAAGAACTACGACGAGGCCGTAGCCATAGCTCGCAAACAAGTGGCCGACGGCGCGTTGGTAATAGACGTTAACATGGACGACGCCATGATAGACGCTCGCGCTGAAATGGTGCACTTTCTGAACACAATAGCGGCAGAACCCGACATCGCGAGCGTGCCAGTGATGATTGATTCGTCCGACTGGAACGTGATAACGGCAGCGCTGAAGTGCCTACAAGGTAAGGGCATCGTCAACTCAATATCGTTGAAGGAAGGAGAGACCACGTTCGTAGCTCATGCTAAAGACGTTAAGAGATACGGCGCAGCAGTAGTTGTCATGTGTTTCGACGAGGAGGGACAAGCCACCTGTTTCGAGCGTCGCACGCAGATAGCACAGCGAGCCTACAAGATTCTGACCGAGAAAGTGGGAATGAGGCCAGAGGACATCATCTTCGACCCGAACGTACTCGCTATTGCCACTGGTATCGAGGAGCACGACGACTATGCCGCCGACTTCATTCGCTCGACACGATGGATAAAGGAGAACTTAGTGGGAGCCCACGTCAGCGGAGGCGTCAGCAATCTCTCGTTCAGCTTTCGCGGCAACAACTACATACGCGAGGCAATGCATGCCGTGTTCCTTTATCACGCCATACAAGCGGGAATGGACTTCGGCATTGTTAACCCGTCGTCGAAAGTGGCATACGAGGATATACCCAAGGAACAGCTCGACATCATAGAAGACGTGGTGCTCAACAGAAACCCACAGTCGGTGGAACGTCTGATTGAGATGGGCTCGCAGACAAGTGGCCAGCGCCCTGCTGCCGACGATGCAGGGTCGAGCAGTCGGGCCGATGCCACGGAGACGGTGGAAGTGCGTCTGCAGAAGGCCCTGATACATGGCTCTCCGGAATATCTTGAAAGCGATATTGCCGAGGCTTTGCAAAAGTATGAACGTGCCGTTGACATAATAGAAGGCCCGCTGATGCAGGGCATGAACATAGTGGGCGAACGCTTTGGGTCGGGCAAGATGTTCCTACCGCAAGTGGTAAAGACTGCCCGTACCATGAAACAAGCAGTAGCTCTGCTGCAACCACACATAGAGGCGCAACGAACAGAGGGAGCTCGTAAGGCCGGAAAGGTGTTATTAGCAACGGTGAAAGGCGACGTGCACGATATAGGCAAGAACATAGTGGGAGTGGTGATGGCTTGCAATAACTACGAGATAATAGACATGGGCGTGATGGTGCCAGCCGAGCAGATAGTGAGGAAGGCCAAGGAGGAAAACGTTGACATAATAGGGCTTAGCGGACTCATCACGCCGAGCCTCGAAGAGATGGTAAACGTGGCGCGCGAGTTGCACAGGGCAGGCCTGAACACACCTATAATGATAGGTGGTGCCACGACAAGCCAACTACACGTGGCATTGAAGATAGCGCCAGTGTATAGTGGTCCAGTGGTTTGGATGAAAGACGCATCGCAAAACGCACTCGTTGCCGCCCGCCTGATGAACGACAACGAGGAGGCAAAGCTGGAGACAGAGCTACGGCAGAAATATGACACTCTGCGCCAAGAGTATGAGCAGGAACAAGAGAGTCTCCGAACGATAGAGGAGGCGCGGAAAAACAAACTCAGCCTGTTCTGAAATCACTGTAACCGTGATGTCTGATTACTAAGGTAACAGTCTCGCGTTAACGTTATTATAATGATAAATCGCGTATATAACGATAAAGAAACATAGTCATAAGAGATGAAAGATATTAAGAACATAGCCTTCGACTTGGGAGGCGTCATCGTTACGCTGGACCAGAGCCAGGCCGTCAGACGGTTCGTGGAAATAGGACTGAAAGATGCCGAGGAACGTCTCGACCCTTATACCCAAACGGGAATCTTCGGCGACTTGGAGGCCGGGAAGATTTCGGCAGAACAATACAAGGCCGAGATGGAACGGCTTGTCGGCCACAGTGTTACCGACGAACAATTGGTATATGCGTGGACTGGATATTTCAAGGAAGTGCCACTGCGCAACCTGCATCTTCTCGACCAACTACGCAATGAAGGCTATCGCCTGATGCTGCTCTCGAACACTAATCCCTACGTTCAGAAATGGGCAAACAGCAACGATTTCTCCGAGGAGGGTAGGGGGCTGTGGAGCTATTTCGACGCTCGCTATCTGAGCTACGAGTGCCGACTGATGAAGCCCGACGAACGAATATTCCGGAAGATGCTCGTGGATGAGCAGATAATGCCATCGGAGACGCTCTTCGTTGACGATAGTCCTCGCAACGTGGCAGCGGCTTCGGAACTGGGCATCAAGACTTTCTGCCCTGTTAACGGAGACGACTGGACAAAGAAAATATACGATTATCTATAATGAAAAAGAGCATAGTTTTAGCATTGTCGTTGCTGCTGTCTATATCTGTCATGGCGGCATCGAAGCGAGAGTTTCGCGGTGCGTGGATACAATGTGTGAACGGACAGTTCCAGGGACTTACTACGTCGAAGATGCAGCAGACGCTCAGCTATCAGTTGGACGAACTGCAGAAAGACGGAGTGAACGCCATAATATTCCAAGTGCGCCCTGAGTGTGACGCCCTATATCAGAGTTCGTTGGAGCCTTGGAGCCGCTTCCTGACGGGACAGCAGGGCAAGGCTCCGTCGCCATACTGGGACCCGTTGCAGTGGATGATAACCGAGTGCCACAAGAGGGGTATGGAGCTTCACGCGTGGATAAACCCCTATCGTGCCAAGACGAAGACTACGACGCAACTTGCCACCACCCACATTGCCGTGCATCACCCAGAGCTTTGCTTCGATTACGACGGCCTGATATTGCTCAATCCGGGCATACCTCAGTGTCGTGATTATATCTGTAAGATAGTGGCAGACATAGTGAATCGTTACGACATCGACGGCTTGCACATCGACGACTATTTCTATCCCTATCCGGCAGCAGGAGCTACAATCCCCGACGACACGCAGTTCCGTCAATACAACGGAGGCATCGGCGACCGAGGAGACTGGCGACGACAAAACGTCAACCTCTTCATCCAACAGCTTGGCAAGACTATCCATAACCTGAAGCCGTGGGTGAAGTTCGGCGTCTCTCCCTTCGGAATCTATCGCAACTCTACGAGCGATAAGAACGGAAGCAACACACGGGGACTGCAGAACTACGACGACCTTTACGCCGACGTGTTACTGTGGGTAAACAACGGATGGGTGGATTACTGTGTTCCCCAGCTCTATTGGCAGATAGGACACAAGACTGCCGACTATCAGACTCTAATAAATTGGTGGAACAGGAACTGCAACAATCGCCCTCTATTCATAGGCGAAGACGTGGAGCGCACGGCTAAGTATTCCGATGTGCTATATCCTGCCTTAAACCAAATGCCAGCTAAGTTCGACCTACGCGATAATATGGACCACGTGCAGGGAGCCGTACTCTGGTATGCCAAGGCAGTGGTTGACGACATTGGCAACTATGGCACTGCCCTCCGACAGAACTATTGGCGCTATCCCGCCCTGCAGCCAGAGATGCACTTCCTCACTAAGAGTGCGCCGGGAAAAGTGAAGAAACTAAAGGCCATCGACGTTGACGGAAAGAAGATTCTTTGCTGGACTGCCCCGAAGGGAAGCGATTGGAAGACAAAGGCCACCAAGTATGTGGTCTATCGTTTCCGCAAGGGTGAGCGGGCAAACATGTCCGACCCCTCGAAGATAGTGGCCATAACCACCGAACCCTTCTATGAGATAAAGCCCTCATCCTCGCGCGTACATTATTATTATATGGTAACGGCGCTCAATCGCATTCAGAACGAAAGCAAGGCAAAGAAGAAATCGGTGAAATAAACGCCCATCTTTATATGCACAAACCACGCCTACTTGAGCATTTTTCCGCGATTTGAATTTAAAATAATTTAAAACGTTTGTGCTAAGCAAGGTTATATCCCCAAAATTAAGTATTTTTGCAAAAGTAAGAAAACCAATATTATGTTTGAAAATTTAAACGAACGTCTCGAACGCTCATTCAAGATATTGAAAGGTGAAGGCAAAATCACCGAGATAAATGTAGCCGAGACTCTCAAGGAAGTAAGACGAGCACTGCTCGATGCCGACGTCAACTACAAAGTGGCTAAACAGTTCACCGACACCGTGAAAGAGAAAGCCTTAGGTATGAACGTGCTCACCTCCGTCAAGCCTGGCCAGCTAATGGTTAAGATAGTACACGACGAGTTGGCAGAGCTCATGGGAGGCACAGCGTCGGAACTAAACCTAACCAGTCGCCCAGCAATAATATTGATGTCGGGACTTCAAGGTTCGGGTAAGACCACTTTCTCTGGTAAGTTGGCCAACATGCTGAAGACCAAGCAGCACAAGAAACCGCTGCTCGTGGCTTGCGACGTCTATCGTCCTGCCGCCATTCAGCAGTTGAAGGTAGTGGCCGAACAGATAGACGTGCCCGTCTATAGCGAGGACGGCAATAAGAACGTAAACGAGATAGCTCTGCACGCCGTACAGGAAGCAAAGGCAAAGGGAAACGACGTCGTAATCGTAGATACAGCCGGACGTCTTGCCGTTGACGAGGAGATGATGCAAGAGATATCCTCTCTTAAAGAGACGCTCCACCCCGACGAGACCCTCTTCGTGGTAGACTCCATGACAGGTCAAGACGCCGTTAACACCGCAAAAGAGTTCAACGACCGCCTCGACTTCGACGGAGTAGTGCTCACAAAGCTCGACGGCGACACTCGTGGAGGAGCTGCCCTAAGCATTCGCACCGTCGTAACAAAGCCTATCAAGTTCGTCGGTACGGGCGAGAAGATGGAGGCAATAGACGTGTTCCACCCCGCTCGTATGGCCGACCGAATACTTGGCATGGGCGACATCGTAAGCCTCGTAGAGCGAGCCCAAGAGCAGTTCGACGAACAGCAAGCCAAGGAGTTGGAGAAGAAAATACGCAAGAACAAGTTCGACTTCAACGACTTCATGCAGCAGATACAGCAGATAAAGAAAATGGGCAACATCAAGGACTTGGCATCAATGATACCAGGCGTAGGCAAAGCCATCAAGGATGTTGACATAGACAACAGCGCATTCAAGGGAATAGAAGCCATAATCAACAGCATGACTCCCAAGGAGCGTACCAATCCGGAGATAATAAACCAAAGCCGAAAGATGCGCATAGCAAAAGGCTCCGGAACTAACATTCAAGAGGTAAACCGACTGCTAAAGCAGTTCGACCAAACCCGAAAGATGATGAAAATGGTGGCTGGTGGCCCAAGCGGAAAGATGATGCAGATGGCCAACGCCATGAGAAAAATGAAAAAATAACACGCCATGACGCTGATAGACGGGAAAGCCACGGCAGCTGCTATCAAGGCAGAGATAGCCGACGAGGTGAAGAACATAGTGGCACGAGGAGGCAAACAACCCCACTTGGCCGCCGTGCTCGTAGGACACGACGGTGGCAGCGAGACCTACGTGAAGAACAAAGTGCTCGCTTGCGAGGCTTGCGGCTTCAAGTCCACGCTCATTCGCTTTGAAGACAACGTGAGCGAACAAGAACTGCTTGCAACCGTAGATGAACTCAACCACAACGGCGACGTAGATGGTTTCATCGTACAGCTGCCCCTGCCAAAGCATATCAACGAGCAGAAAATCATCGAGGCGATAGACTATCGGAAAGACGTCGATGGCTTCCACCCAATCAACGTCGGGCGTATGGCCATAGGCCTGCCATGCTTCATCTCCGCCACCCCTCTCGGCATACTCACACTGCTCCGCCGATACAACATCGAGACAAGCGGAAAGAAGTGCGTCATACTCGGTCGGAGCAACATCGTAGGGAAACCCATGGCACAGCTCATGATGCAAAAGCAATATGGCGACGCCACCGTAGTGGTATGCCATAGCCACTCGAAGACACTCAAGCAAGAGTGCCGCGAGGCCGACATCATCATCGCCGCAATAGGACAGCCAAACTTCGTAACCGCCGACATGGTGAAGCCAGGCGCAGTGGTCATCGACGTAGGAACGACGCGCGTTCCCGACCCCACTCGCAAGAGCGGCTATCGGCTCTCAGGCGACGTCAACTTCGGCGAAGTGTCGCCCAAGTGCTCGTTCATCACCCCAGTGCCAGGCGGCGTAGGCCCCATGACCATCTGCTCGCTAATGAAGAATACCCTTGCCGCAGGCAAGAAGGAATACTACCAATGATGACCGCCGAGGATTACTACCGTCAAGGCAACGACCTCAGGCGACAGGGACGATGGGGAGATGCAATAAACAGCTACATCCAAGCCATCCAGCTCGACCCCGAATCCCCCGCTGTAGAGGCAAAACGAATGCTCGACGACATTCTGAACTATTACAATAAAGATATGTATAATCCGTAGCATAAATGTGGAATTACGAGTGTTGAATGACGAATTAGTTGCGCTGGGCGCAATGACGCTACGGCTCTGCCGCTTCGCTTGTCGAAGAATGTTGAATGACAAATTAGTCGCACTCCGTGCGATGAGAAATGAAGAAATTAAAAATTGAATAATTCGTAACTCATAACTCGTAATTAAAAACTCGTAACTCGTAATTCGTAACTCGTAACTCGTAATTCGTAACTCGTAACTCGTAATTCGTAATTAACTAAAATATTATGGCAAAAATGAGAGGAGCCATCGTGGTCGATACCGAGCGTTGCAAGGGATGCACCCTATGTGTTGACGCTTGCCCGCAACAAGTCATCGCCCTGGCTAACAAAGTAAACCGTCATGGTTATCCCTACGTAGATGCCATTTCGATGGACAAGTGCGTGGGATGCGCCTCGTGTGCAATAGTCTGCCCCGACGGTTGCATCACGGTTTACCGAAAAAAAATGGAGGCATGAGAGATATGGAAGAGCAAGAAGTAGTATTGATGAAAGGCAACGAGGCCATAGCCCACGCTGCCATTCGTTGCGGATGCGACGGGTTCTTCGGATATCCCATCACCCCGCAAAGTGAAGTAATAGAGACGCTTGCGCTGCTGAAGCCCTGGGAGACCACGGGCATGGTGGTAGTGCAGGCCGAGAGTGAAGTCGCATCCATAAACATGGTCTATGGGGCGGCAGGAGCAGGCAAACGAGCATTCACCAGCTCGTCGAGCCCAGGCGTAGCACTCATGCAGGAAGGCATAGCCTACATGGCAGGAGCAGAGCTACCAGGACTCATCGTCAACGTGCAGCGAGGAGGACCAGGACTCGGCACCATACAACCATCGCAGAGCGACTATTTCCAGGCAACACGAGGAGGAGGCAACGGCGACTACTACTGCATAGTGCTCGCACCCAACAGCGTGCAAGAGATGGCCGACTTCGTTGACCTCGCCTTCTGCCTCGCCTTCAAGTATCGGTGCCCAGCCATGATACTCAGCGACGGAGTGATAGGGCAGATGATGGAAAAAGTAGTGCTGCCACCCTACAAGCCACGCCGCACCGAGGAAGAGATAAGGCGCGAGTGCCCATGGGCCACCACCGGACGCACCAAAGACCGACCCATCAACGTCATCACCTCACTCGAACTAAAGCCAGAGGAGATGGAGAAGCGCAACCTACACCTACAGCAGAAATACGCCGACATACGGGCCAACGAAGTGCGCTACGAGACACAGCAGACCGACGACGCCGAATGGCTCATCGTAGCCTTCGGAAGCGCAGCACGCATAGCGCAGAAAGCCATCGAGCTCGCACGCGACGAAGGCATCAAGGTCGGACTCTTCCGACCCATCACCCTCTGGCCGTTCCCCGCGAACGAGATAAAGGAAATGAGCAAAGGCAAGCGAGGCATACTCGTCGCAGAGATAAACGCCGGCCAGATGGTAGAAGACGTCAAGCTCGCCGTCAACGGAGCACTCCCAGTGGAGTGGTTCGGGCGCCTCGGAGGAATAGTGCCAGAGCCCGACGAAATAGTTAACGCCCTAAAGAAAATGATGCCATGAACGACTACGCAGACATAATAAGCCCCGAAAACCTGGTTTACAAGAAACCAACGTTGATGAACGACGTGCCAATGCACTATTGCCCCGGCTGTTCCCACGGAGTGGTACACAAGCTCGTAGCACAAGTCATCGAAGAGATGGGAATGCAAGACAGAGCCATCGGCATAAGCCCCGTGGGATGCGCCGTCTTCGCCTACAGATATATCGACATCGACTGGCAAGAGGCAGCCCACGGACGCGCACCAGCCATCGCCACAGGCATCAAGCGACTATGGCCCGACCGACTCGTCTTCACCTACCAAGGCGACGGCGACCTCGCATGCATAGGAGCCTGCGAGACCATACACGCACTCAACCGAGGAGAAAACATCACCGTCATCTTCATCAACAACGCCATCTACGGCATGACAGGCGGACAGATGGCACCCACAACACTCATCGGACAGAAGACCAGCACCTGCCCCTACGGACGCGAGCCCGCACTGCACGGCTACCCACTCAAGATAACCGAGATAGCCGCACAGCTCGAAGGCACATGCTACGTCACCCGACAAAGCGTAGAGACCGTCGCCGCCATACTCAAAGCAAAGAAAGCCATAAGAAAAGCATTCGACGCATCCATGGCAGGCCGAGGCTCCTCCCTCGTCGAGATAGTATCCACCTGCAACAGCGGATGGAAGCTGACACCACAGAAAGCAAACAAGTGGATGCAAGACAACATGTTCGCATACTATCCAAAGGGCGACCTAAAAGACACTACACAACTATGAAAAAAGAAATCATCATATCAGGCTTCGGCGGGCAGGGAGTGCTCTCCATGGGAAAGATACTCGCCTACTCAGGACTAATGGAAGGAAAGGAAGTCAGCTGGATGCCAGCCTACGGACCCGAACAGCGAGGAGGAACGGCCAACGTCACCGTCATCGTCAGCGACCAGAAGATATCCTCACCAATACTCAGCCGCTACGACATCGCCGTCGTGCTCAACCAGCCATCACTCGAAAAGTTCGAGCCAAAGGTGAAGCCCGGAGGCATACTCATCTACGACGGCTACGGCATCATAGACCCACCAAAGCGCACCGACATCACCGTCTATCGCATCGACGCCATGGACAAGGCAGCCGAGATGAAAAACGGAAAGATATTCAACATGATAGTCCTCGGCGGACTGCTGCACGTCTGCCCGTTCATCAGCAGCGACGGAGTGGAGAAAGCACTGCGCAAGACACTGCCCGAACGCCACCACAGCCTCATACCCCTCAACATGGAGGCACTAAAGGCAGGAGGAGAGATAATCGGCACCGCGACGTAGTGCGATATACGTAACTAAAATCCACGCCAAGCGTTAAGATTGTTAAAAACAGCCCAAATCGTTAACATCTCATGCCGCAGGTTTTAAGAATTTAGCCTACCTTTGCCGACATGAAGAAGTCAACGATATGGGCTGTTGCCATCATAATGGGATTCTCGTTCCTCGCGCTGCTCTCCCTACAACTGTTCTACATAGAGAGAATGGTCAAGATGAAGCGCGAGCAGTTCGACGAGTCCGTCAACCGCAGCCTCTATCAAGCATCGCGCAACCTCGAAGTCAACGAGACACTTCGCTATCTCGAAAAAGACATCAACGAGACCGAGCGCCGAGCATTCCGCAAAGACTCCACGGCAGGACTTAACGACGTGGTGCAGCAGTCCCACCAATACGCCGTCGCAGGCAAAGACGGCACCGTCTATTCCTCGTTCCAGCTAAAGACCATCACCACACGCCCAGGCAACGTGCCAAAGGCAATGATACTCACCAACGACCGCAACAGCATCTCCGAAGCATCCAAGTCACTGCAAGAGATAGTGCGCAACAGATACATCTACCAAAAGGCACTACTCGACGAAGTGGTTTACAGCATACTCTACACCGCATCCGACAAACCACTCAAGGAACGCATCAACTTCAAGTTCCTCGACCAAGACCTCAAGGCAGAGCTCCTCAACAACGGCATCAACATGCCCTACCACTTCGTAGTCACCACTGCCGACGGCAGAGAAGTATATCGGTGCCCCGACTACGACGCAGAAGGCGAAGAGCAGACCTACACACAAGTGCTCTTCCGAAACGACCCAGCATCAAAGATGGGCGTCGTCAAGATACACTTCCCCGACATGTCGAGCTACATCTTCAGCTCCATACGATTCATGATACCAAGCATCGTCTTCACGTTCGTACTGCTCGTCACGTTCATATTCACCATCGTAGTCATCTTCCGACAAAAGCGATACACCGAGATAAAAAACGACTTCATCAACAACATGACCCACGAGCTGAAGACACCCATCTCCAGCATATCACTCGCGGCACAGATGCTCGGCGACGACAGCGTCAGCAAGAGCCCACAGATGCTCAACCACCTGTCGGGCATCATCAACGACGAGTCCAAGCGACTCCGGTTCCTCGTCGAGAAAGTGCTGCAAATGTCGATGTTCGACCGCAAGAAAGCCATCTTCAAGAAAAAAGAGCTCGACCTCAACGAGATGCTCGAATCCATCGCCGCCACATTCTCGCTGCGAGTGGAGCACACCGGAGGAAAGATATACACCGACATCGCAGCCATCGACTCCACACTCTACGTGGACGAGGTGCACTTCCAGAACGCCATCACCAACCTCATGGACAACGCCGTGAAATACCGCAAGAGCGACCAGCCCCTCAACCTCTACATCAAGACATGGAACGACGACCACCACCTCTGCTTCTCCATACAAGACACAGGCATCGGAATGAAGAAAGACCAACTGAAAAAAATCTTCGACAAGTTCTACCGAGTGCACACAGGCAACGTCCACGACGTGAAAGGCTTCGGACTCGGGCTCGCCTACGTCAAGAAGATAATAGAGCTGCACGGCGGAGAAATACGCGTGGAAAGCGAATACGGCAAAGGAAGCAAATTCACCATAATGCTGCCCAAATTGACAGGGAGTTAAGCGCTTCGCGCTGGGAAATAGCAGAAGTTAACAGGAGATAGCGGAAGAAATGAACGTCAGATTTATGTCCCTTCCCTAAGCTCCCTATAAGCCCTAAATTACCTAAGAGCCCAATCGCTCCCTCCCGACAACTCCCCGACAACTCCCCGATAACTCCCGATAACTCCCGATAACTCCCCGATAACTCCCGATAACTCCCGATAATTCCCACATTAAATAACAATTTAAAAAGAAAGAAAAAATGGAAGAAAAACTGAAAATCCTGCTCTGCGAAGACGACGAAAACCTCGGAATGCTACTTCGCGAATACCTGCAAGCAAAAGGCTACGCAGCAGAGCTATGCGTCGATGGAGACGCAGGCTACAAGGCATTCCTCAAAACCAAGTTCGACATCTGCGTCCTCGACGTCATGATGCCAAAGAAAGACGGATTCACACTCGCACAAGAAATCCGACAGGCAAACGCCGACATGCCCATCATCTTCCTCACGGCAAAGACACTCAAGGAAGACATACTCGAAGGATTCAAGCTCGGAGCCGACGACTACCTCACTAAGCCATTCTCCATGGAAGAGCTCGTCTTCCGCATCGAAGCAATACTCCGACGAGTGCGCGGAAAGAAAAACAAAGAGTCAACCATCTACAAGATAGGGCGATTCACATTCGACACGCAGAAGCAGCTCCTCACCATCGGAGACAAGCAGACAAAGCTCACAACAAAGGAAAACGAGCTCCTCGCACTCCTGTGCAGCCACGCAAACGAAATACTGGAGCGAAACTTCGCCCTGCGCACCATCTGGGTGGACGACAACTACTTCAACGCGCGCTCCATGGACGTCTATATCACGAAGCTCCGCAAGCACCTGCGCGACGACGACCAGATAGAGATAATCAACATACACGGCAAGGGATACAAGCTCATCACCCCTGACGCAGAGTAAAAATTACGAGTTACGAGTTACGAATTACGAGTTACGAGTTACGAATTACGAATTACGAGTTACGAATTAGGAATTGAGAATTGAAGATTGAAGATTGAAAATTTG